>Ga0209096_1000036_pt1 | contig 224671 bp, 173 predicted proteins | sample AD_UKC034_MetaG_FD_184407 | JGI IMG/M metagenome (GOLD analysis project Ga0209096, IMG submission 184407) | Active sludge microbial communities of municipal wastewater-treating anaerobic digesters from USA - AD_UKC034_MetaG (SPAdes) (version 2) | ecosystem: Engineered > Bioreactor > Anaerobic... | reverse complement strand
CCTGCTACAATACTCTATGCCCTACGGGCAAGGGGAGGGAATTCGGCTAACCACCTGCTACAATACTCTATGCCCTACGGGCAAGGGGAGGGAATTCGGTCAACTACCGCGTAGCGGTTGTAGTATTGTAGGAAATATGTATCGCAAAAAAATGTTATTCCCCGTAGGGGATTAACTTGGTTGATAATTCCTTATAGCCGTATCACCACGACATTTTCCTTCATTCCCAGCTTCGCCGTAAATTGATCCTTGTCAATGACCGCCCCACCCGGGCGATATCTGTTTTCTTCAACCGTAAACTGAATTGGTTCGCCATTGATTGAAATAGCTTTCGGACTATAATTGCCCTCTTGGATGGAATAATTGAACCTGATCCTTCGATCCAGAAAATCGATGGAAGCAGATAATCCATCCATCGAAGTCGGCAAGACGGGATCAATGATCACATTCCCGGATTTTGTCCGCAAACCAAACAATCGCCTGACAATCAAGCTAATATAAATACCTGGTCCACTGGAATACACGCGCCAGCCGCCTCTGAGCGTCAGCTTACCCATCCTGATTTCATCATAGCGTTCATCGGCTTCATAACGATTCCGGAAGGCGACATCGGAACTGCTGTAATAACAATTGGCCTGGCGAATGTCGCCGCAGGGAACAATGTCGCGGTATCCAACAGGAATGGCCTGGCGAAGCGCTTTCACAAATGCTTCCGCCCTCCCAAGCCTAGCCAGGGCCTCTGCGTATCGGATATGTTCGTGGATGTACATCAGCCCGATCTCTCGTCCGAAGTGTGTGGCACTTTCGGCCCGCTGAAATAGTTTCTGGATGCCGCCTATGTAGCGCAGCGGCCGGTCCATCAAACGCGCGCCATCCGGTCCTTTGAGGTGCTCTTCGATCAGGTCCATATGGTGATGGGCCTGCCCAAGGGTAAAAATCTCACTGAGTATGCCACGTTCCAAAGGCAATAGGCTGTAATGAATTCCCGTTTTATCGTCACCGGGATGAAACAGTACACGGATGTGGCCATCAGCATCCACCAGACCGTAGCCGGCAACAATACCGTCCTTCACAAGATGTTTGTTGAAGCCGTCCTTGATCTTTTCACAGATGTCACCCATTTCCCTGGCTTTTGCAGTATTGCCGGTCAGCTCGTACACCTGCTGATATTCTTTAAAAGCCTGGTAATTCATCTCAACCGTCCAGCTTGAGATCATGCTCTGGGCCAGCTCTTTGCTCACCGGCTGTAGTGAATCGTTCCAGTCGCCTCCATCAAAGGGAACAAGCGCAGTGCCCGGAATGAACGATTGGATGATCATCCGGATGAGCCGGTCAAGATGTTCGCTCAGTGGTGTCTTTTCAACAGCATCTGTTCCTGGTTCATTATAATATGGCAAGATCTCCTTCAGAATATCCACATCACCGGTGATCTTGATATAATTCGCCAGGGCAATGATGCACCAGTAAAAAATGTCGCCGTGAGAGCTGTCAGCCCTGATCGTTTGGTAGCTGTCGAACATCCACCACTGTGGCCAGCCTCCGTCGGGGTTCTGATTGGAAAAGATGACCATCAGCACCTGCTTTGCTTCCTGATATTTTCCCACGGTCAGCAGCAGATCAACCGGGCCCTGGGCGACATCCCGCGTCCCCCACGCCGCCCCGCTGAATTGCTCCAGCCCGTAGGGCGTTAAATAATGGGTCAACGCATTCAAACCATACCAGGGCAGGATTTCCCGGATGGCAGCAATGTCTGGCTGCTCACCATCCATTTTCAGGTTCATACCAAGTTCCTGCCAGGCTGATTGCGCCTCCCGGCAATCCTTCACGAACTGCTCTTCTGCATTCTCCATCGTTCCGGCATCGGCGGAAGAACATACTTCACCGATGAAGCTCATATAAAAATCAGAGACTTGATCCACCCTTAAAACGAACAAAGAGCTTCCCCGATGATTCCGGTCCGGATTCAACACTTCATCTCCATATGGCTGAACATCGGAAGGGGCACTATTGATCACTATCCTGAACCGAGCATTTGGAAATTTCTCCATGATCATGCTACCGTACTTTGGTTTTACCACATAATCGCCAGGTGAATGACCAGGTGCAACTTTCCAAGCATTCAACGTATCGAAATCATTTGTAATCAATAGCTTTACTTTATTCCCACGGATCACCCGAAAGTCCGTATGAACCATCGGAAATTGTCCGGATGTCCACGTACGTATCTGAAAACAATGATCACCATGTTTGTAAATCCAGCGGCAATGATTCAGTCCCATCTCAAAAGCAGAAGGAACGCCAAGCAAAAAATACTGTCCTCTGATCTCAACAAAGATCCTCTGCCCTGCTTCCAGTTCGGTATTGAACTGGCTTGTGCAAATGGAAAGCAGCACATTGAAATTGGTGTTCCCCTGCGACAGATGCGAATTGAAGACACCTGAAGCAAAAGAAGTGGTGGAAAGAACGTTTTCATCCGGAAGAAATCCTTTCCTGGCCTGGATAATATGCGCGTGGGGCCGATCGGTACGGATTTCTTTGGCCCGAAGCACCACATGATCATTTTGCCGGCAAAAAAACGACAATAACCGGCCATCTTCTCTTTCGCAATGACGACGCTCCTTGCCAAAAAACTGGATCAACTCCTCTTCATTCAGGTCGTCAACGGGTAAAAAAACGGAGGTATTGAATAAATTCCTGGCAGGGGTCTTCCATTGACCAGTCAGGGGAGCGGTCAGCTCATCTGTAAACTCAGCCAGGATCTCCGGTATCCGGTCCAGATCATCGCAGGAGGTTGCCAGCGGATGATCGGGTAAATAGACGTAAAGAAATATGCTGCTGTAGTGTTCTCCTGGATCCAGCCGAAATGGTCTTTCCTGCAAAGCAACGAAGGAAGATTCTCCGGCATACTCTCCCCCCAGTCTGTCTGCGGTCAGTCCTTCCGGAATGCCTGTGGCACGGCAGGTTTTTCCAAAGAACTGCATGCCATCCGTGCCGGCGGACAGTGCACCGTTCGTGCACGCCACCATCAGCCAGGGATTGCCTGTGGGCTCCCGCATGTTCTGGCGGCAGCAAACGACGGCTCCGAACCGTTGATCCTCAAGGATTCGCCGCTCAAGGTACTGGCTGACATAATATTCATTGATCAACCCGTCCGTCGCCTGCTTCAAACCGACATCCTGCATACTGACCAGATCGAGCTCGACAGGATCAGCGGAACGATTGACAATTTCAGTAAAAAAACGCCAGCTGAGGCTTGCCGGTGAGGGTTGAAGAACAACCCTATAATCAATACCTCCCCAGTTTCCCTGTGCTGCATAAACATTATCCCGAACGATGAACCGGCTGTTGCCGTCCGGACCCAAAAGTGCTTTATATTCAATGTTTTTTGATCGTTTTCTCAGATACAGATTCGCACCGGATCTGGAAAACATTGCCGACGGCTTAAGGCTAATCCGGATGGAATTGGCTTCAATGCTTTTTATGGTGCCATTTTCCAGGAAATTGATGGAAAGGCCTTGGGAATTCTTTATGATCATTTTGATGTTAATGCTAAAATACCTGTAAAATACTACTGATCTAATTAATTTGAACCCTTAGTGATCAAACGTATATAGAACGATGATCCAGCAAATGATACCGAAGCCGAAGGCATCGTACTATTCATTCCATTCAAATAAAAACCGCTCCTCAAGGTGTTTTGTCCGACTCCTTTGGAATCGGTAGTAAAGTATTGATTCATTTATTCTATAAGTGTTCGATGCCTTCGGCATCATTCAAAGAATGCAAAATAAAATTTCATAATACGCTAATTACAAAGGAATTACATCATAATATACATCAGCTTTTTAGCAAGATTCAATTCAATTTAATATTCAAGACAATTACTCTCCTGTGTTTATGGTCATATCTGAATACAATACGTTTACCGACGTGAATCATCTCTACAGCTGTATCACATATTCTCGCAGATTTGATCTTCGTCACGTTTGTACCTTCAAACACGATCTCCCCTGCCAGGTCCCGGTCTCCAAAGAGCGTGATCCTTATCTGACCGTCAGCCATTTCAATTCCAAGGATATCAGAGGTGCTGTGCAGAATGGTGATCCCGTCAGCGACAGTCATACAAAGCGGTGTGAGCACTCCATACAGAGCCGGCCATACGATCTCTCTCCCGTGGTAAGGTATGAAAATACGCTCACCATTTCGGGGATGGGTGTACGTAACGCTGCCTGCTTGTTCCTCATTATAGTAGTTCCCGATGAAAAGGATGCCCGAACCCGAATCGGTAAAGCGCTCTCTGACAGTAATAGAATCGTTGCTGGCCTCAGCCTGCCTTAACTTTGCGCCGGAGCGCCTTAAAATGGCTTCATAGACCGGTTTGTGCCCTTCTGTATCAAATCCCAGCCAGGTACCAAGATGGGTCAGCGATCCGTTGCCAAGCTCTTTGGTGAATCCGCAGCAGGAACCCCGGATGGTCCGGGCAATGATTTCCGCACCGGTGAGGGCGCTATCGGAATAAATGATCTGCGGATTGGCACACTTGACATCTTTGAGGTCAAAAACATCGATCAACGGAGAATCAATGGTCTCCTGTCCGGATGGTTCTATTGAAATGGCGTTTCGAAGGATGGTGCAGGGTTTCTGCGTCATCCCGCGGTCGGGCAAACAGGGAAAAATGACCAGGTTGCCTCCTGCACGGGAATAATCAACCAGGGTCTGCTGATCCACTGCATTCATCTCATCCGTGCTGAATGCCCACACCTGGCGGTAGGGGCTCAGTAATTCAGCTGAAGCTTTGCTCAGGTCGACCATATCATAATCAATGTTCAGTACCTGCAGTGCCTTCAGCAAACCGTCAAAATAAGCGGGCCGTCGAATGGCGGAAGCCACGAAACGAAGCCCGGAAGCTCCCTCTTCGGGTCGTTCAAGCTCCGTTGCATAATAAGGCGGATAAAAGAGGACGCATACCTCCGCTTTGCGTTTGGCTTCAACGATAAGTTCTTGGGCGATCCTGATGATTTCGCTCATACGTTTGACCAGTGGAAAGGCGCTCGTTGGTTCTCCTTCCGGTGTGAGCGGTGTGAACCAGTAGAATGTGGCACCGGAATAGCCTCTGCGTGCCGGATTCCTGCCCTGTGAAAACATGTAATAGTTCCAGCCGGTCAGTCCGTTGGCGATGCTGGCTTTGTAAAAAAGCTCCATTTCGCGGGGATTCGTCACGACGTGATATTCCCGTGAGCCACTTTGGAACTCGGCAGCAAAGAGGGGTTTGTCTCCCTGCATTACGCCGGTAATGTCGTTGATGATCCGGTCATCGTGCATGTTGCGGTGCGATACGAACTCAGGGATATGGTCCACACCGAAAATGATCTCGCTTTTATCCCCGAACAGCTCGTCGTACATGGTGATGTTGACCGGAAATTCATAGCCGCTGCCGTAGATCCAGCCCGGAAGGTTGTGGTAGAAGGGAACCGTAACACCCCTGTCGCGAGCCATTTGGCTCAACATCCGGAGATAATCGCCATAATAGCTTCTCCAGAAGAGGTGCCATTCATGATCGCGTCCCCGGTCGCCCCTGGATGTGTAGGGACGTCTGCCATCAGGAGGAAGCTCAATTTGATCAAAATCTCTGTAACCGGTCCCCCATAATGAATTCACTTCCTGAATGCCTGAAAATTTACCGGCCAGGTAAGCGATAAAACGATCCCTGACAGCGCCGCCGTAATCTGCCTGATGCGCCAGCCAGGAGAAGACGCCGATCTCGTTGCAGATCTGCATCATGATGACAGGCCCGCCGGAGGACATTTCGCGGTCGTGTATCAACGGCATGATGGCATCATACCAGTGAGCGACCATTTCAAGGTAAACGGGGTGAAACAGGCTGACTCCGTCACTTGCGACTATCTCTCCCTTGCTGTTGCGCATCCTGACCTGGTCAGCGTACTTCCGGAGAAACCAGTCGGGCAATCCGGCCCCGCGGGTTTCAGCAAGAATGAAAGGACCTGGCTTTACGATGCAATGCAGTCCATGGGAATGGCAACGATCCAGCCATCCCTTCAAATCGCGCTCAGGACAGCTTGTTCCATCAAAATCAACCACACCTTCCTCTGGTTCATGCCAGGCCCAGGGGATGTAGGTACTGACGGCGGTCAGGCCGGCCTCCCGGGCGGCATCCAGGTGCTTGTGCCATAACGCGCGGCTGATCCTGAAATAATGGATCTCTCCCGAGTTAAGGAATACTTTCCTGCCGTTGAGATAGAAATTATGGTCTTTGATTAGAAATGCCATCCTGATAGATTATTGTCAATGATAAGTATGCCCTCAATGCAAGCCCGGGACATTAATTCCGGGGCACATATTGGGGAATTTGGCCCTGTACCCCACCACCGTCCTCTCCCCTGCTGGCAGGGGTAGGGTACATTAAACAGCTGCTCCATTTTCTTCCTTCAACCGCTCCGAACTTCTTTTATCCAACAGATCCTTGATCTCACGGGATCGATTTTCGGTTAGTGAATAACGAAGAAGGAATATAATGGACAGGATGCTCAGCAGCAGCGGTAACCCGATCTCGACCACCCGCATCATTAAAAGCGTATACGGCGTTTGAATGGTGAGTTGCCTGGTTTCCTCCCGTGCAACATTAAGTTCATTATCCAGGTAATCGAGCGAGACAACCAGGTTCAGGTTTGCAATGCGGTTATTGATCCGGGTCATTTCCTGCATGATTTTGTTATAATGCTCTTTACTGTTTTTGGTTTTGAGGGATTTTGCCTGCAGGTGTGACATCAGATCAAAGGAGATCTTTTGGGCCTTTACCATTTTGGTTTGAAGGGTCAGCGGCATTGTCGTTTTGATGACGGAATGGATCAGGGTATCCGGATCCCCGGGTCGTAATGTTTCAAGCTGCACTTTTACCTTTTCCAGTCCGGCGATGGAAGTTTTTGCCGAATTCAGTGCTTTCGTCAGCATAGCGTTCCGCTGGCGCCGGTATGCCGTGATGCCATCATAGGTCTCGTCAGGTTCCTTGAGGGACTCCTTTTCGAGGTATTTAACAAAATTCCTTGATTCCTCCAGGGCTTCTGCACACTGAACCTTTGCGTTTTCAATCCATTCAGCGTTGGCACCCGGTTTTCCCGGGTATTCTTTCCAAAATTGCACCCTTGTTTGCAGTTCCCGTATGCCTCCCTGCAAACCATCCACTTTGGTGACCTGGATCTCATCGAACATCGTGAGAACGATCAGGGCACCTCCCACAAAGCTTGCCAGTGCGGTGCCCATCTTTATGAACCACCAGAATATGGAATAAAAACTTCCCTCGGACCGGTAACCCCTGTGTAATTCATCTTCGTCGCAGATATCACCCACCATGGAAGATCCCAGCGTGAAGAAAAACAGCATACCTGCCGAGAGCAGGACCGTGGGAATGATGATCAGGTAGGGGTAGTGCGGATTGTAACAGACAATTTTGGAGAGCTGCGCAAGGCACATAAGGATGATCGAAATGGAGAGGGTATTCCGCTTGCCCAGTTTCGGGCTTATGATGTTCAAAGGGAAAACAGCCAGTACGCCTGTAATGGCCCAGACGGTGCCGTTGATCCCCAGCATCGTGGCACCGGCATCCTTATCCCCGCCAAAAACATAAAATATGGGAATGTAGGATCCCAGGAGCTGGACAAAATTAAAGCCCATTGCCAGGGTGAAGATCGTCAGGGTGAGCATTACAAAGTTCCTGTTGGTGACAACGATCTTCATATCGTTCCAGAAGGGAGTCTTTTCGTGTTTGGCTGCCTTTACAAATCCCGGTTCGCGCAATTTAAAGAACCACCAGAAGGACAGCGGGATGAGGAAGGCAGCGATCATCAGGGACACATAGCGCATGCCGTCGGCTTCATTGCCTCCCGGGCCCCTGAAGATCTCCAGCCGGGCGAGTTTGATGAGCCACGGCGTGCTCATGGCAAACAGATTGCCGACGAAACTCTTGGCACTGAAAAGGCGGGTGCGTGCATGGTAATCTGTGGTCAACTCCATGCCAAGGGCTCCGTGAGGGATTTCGAAGATATTGACAGCAGTAAAGAACAGCAGCAGTGCAATGAGAATATAGCCCAGCTGAAACGCCTGGTAGCTGGATTCGGTCGAGAACCAGGTCTGCACCATCTCCCCCTTCGGTATCCACCACATCACAACGAAGAAAACAGCCACCAGGAGCCCGCCGATCAGCAGGTAAGGCCTCCGCCTCCCCCAGCGGGTACGCGTATTGTCGGAGAGATGCCCGATGATCGGATCGGAGATGGCATCCCACAAACGGGGGATGATCAGGATGAGCCCCAGCCAGAAAGCACTGAGGCCCAGGCTTATGTTGCCCATCAGTCCCACCATGATCCCGGCAATGTTGAAAAGAGCGATCGGGATGATGCCTCCGGCGCCATAAGCGGCCAGCTGGGAGAACTTGATCTTATCCGCCGGCCTTGTTGTCTGCGCTGCACTAGTTTCCGTTTCTTTCATCAAAATCAATATTGATATTTTTTCTTATTCTTGGCAATACTCACCAAAAACAGCAAACCCAAAAAATTACCTGATGATTCATAGTCACCTCCTGAAGGAGGTGAGGTCAGTAAATTTTTAAACTCGTAATATCCCTCCATCGTATTTTGAAAATCCATTGAATAGACCAGGTTTGATTTCAAAAGTACGTTATGGAAAGCAAAACTTAATCCTGCACCTGTAACAAAACTCCCCTGAAATGAATTATCCGGGCTAGCTGCATACAAGTAAAATTCCTCCCGTGATTCAGTGTCATCTCTATTATGAAATACAACGGAAAGTTCTTGCTCACCCGGTGGAAAATATCTCACTTTCAAACCAGAAATGAAGTTTGCAAATAGTCTTTTATTTACCTGGATATTTAAACGAATAAGTAATGGAGCAGACATTGACGGCATTGCATATGCTCTGTATTTGTCAGCAAAGTCTACCTCAAACTGATCGTAAATATCCTCTGCCCGAAACGTACACTGAATGTTATATACAGGTTCAAGGGCAACAATAATCCCTGTGATAACGGACCATTTCCTGTCAGGATAGAAATCATATTCAATTCCTGCATTGTAACTCCAGATTGGAAAGTTCTCAAAGGAATAATCACCATACTGGGGATAAATTTTGCCCTTGTTATAGAGAACAGGGCCGGCTATAATCCCCCACTTTCTGAATTTGGAGAGGGCAATGTATTCTTTATTCTTCTGGGCAAAGAGTTCCGTACCAAGAAACAGGATCAGGAAAAGCACTGGCATTAATCCGATTTCAGGCTTTATTCCCCTTTTCATTCTTGATTATTTTCCGTATTTCTTCGTAATTCACCGGAATTTCAACAGTCGAAATATACCAGAGAATTTCATAATCAAGACCAAAATATTCATGGCTAATCTTATTCCTCATTCGGTACATCTCTTCCCAAGGTAATTGGGGATTTTTTTCTTTGAACTCAGCGGGCAGATTTTTAGTGGCTTCACCGATTATTTCGAAATTCCTAATAATTGCATCGATGGTTTTAAAGTCTTTCTTAAAACTGATAAAGTCCATCCCTTCGAGATACTCCTGTATCCTCAGCATTGATAGCTCAATGTCTTCTAAAAAATGAAGATATGTACGGCTCGTTTTCAAATGAATATTACCTGCTTCAAGATGGAATCTTTGAGATGCTTTTTAATTGCAGATGTGGTGACAAGGTCTACCTCCTTACCTAACTGGTCTTCAAGCATTTTTTCCAATTTAAAAAACTTCCATCCACAGGGTTGTGAGAATTCAACAAGGATATCGATATCACTTTGCTCATCCTGCATACCGATTGAATAAGAGCCAAAATAGCCAATTCGACTTACGTTGAATTCGTTCCTGAGGAAAGGAAGAAGTTTCTTAAGTTTTAATTCAATATCAGTTTGCGATAGACTCATGACGCTAAATTAAAAAGAATATTTTTTCATTCAATAATAAATTATGACCTCGGCAGGTACCTCTTTTACTGTAATTTCTTTTTCATTGAAGTCCTTCATCTCCACACCGTTGGCCACCACTTTTACCGGCATTTTTGATCCGTTAAAGTTCCTGATTTTAATTCCATTTTCAGGAAGTTTTACATCACCGAAAATGGAAAATAAATACTTATTATTGTCTTTTATGATAAAATAGGAGACCTCACCGTAATAGGTTGGCAGGTTCTCCACCGACATTCCCTCCGGGGCGTCGATCCAGTCCTGGTACAGGGCCGAAGCCAGGACCAGCGACTGGTCATACTCATTTTCGTAAACAAACATGGCCCGTACGGCATTGAGAAAATCGCTTCCGCACCAGGTATGGGGCATATCACCGATAAAGCCCGGATGCCGGTCATCGTTCCATACCACTTCGGCCCAGTGGTGCCATCCCTGCGGACGCTGGTCATCCAGAAAAAAGTCGATCAGTTCGTGCGCCCGGTCCGGTTGATCCAAAAGGATAAAGGAACCGATCAGGCGATTCTCGTACGGAGTGTAATTGATCCAGTCGATTTTCCCATCCCTCCGGCTCTTGAAATATTCATAGTACCGGTCAAACGTGTTATACACCTGCGGCCTGGGAAGGTTATTCAACTCGTTGCAGGGCGTCAGGGCAATGGTGGTGGAAGTGGCATCAAAATCACCCAGCTCGACACATCCTGGAATGTAATCGATGTTCTTATATTTTATCGCAAGATCCAACGAATTGTACAGGTTTTCACTGAATATGTCGCGGACTTTTTCCAAACGTTCCTGGTTTTCTTTTTCCCCGAGGATTTTCTTAATCTCCACGGCATCTTTTAGTCCTTTCAATGTAAAAAAATTATCCCAGTATGAATGCATTGGCTTAGCGGAATAGCCTTCATGACTGATGGATTCCGGCACCAGTCCGTAAAGGGCACGTACGCTGTCCTTTCCGTATTTATAATGATCCGTCGACCGCTCAGCAACCAGGGACTCGATGTATTCCACCGCCTTCAGGATATTCTTGTTCTTTGAACGGAGAAAAGCAGTATCCTGCGTGAAGTTGAAATACTCACGGATCAGGTAGATGAATTGACCATGGCTGTCGTTTTCGGGAACAGGATCCGGTCCCCTTGTATCAACCACACAGGGAACTTTACCGTTTTCGTACTGGTGATCCGCGTACCAGTCAATGAAATCTTTTACTTCCGGAACGATACCGGATTTGAGAAGTGCTGATGAAGTCAGGGCCCCATCGCGTATCCAGCTGCGCTCATAGGAACGGGAGCCAGGCTGTATCCCCACCCGGTCACGGTTCACTAAAATGTAGGCCAGGTTAGATTTGTATGTATTGACGATCCTGTCGGCAGATGCGGGTAAATTGAACCGGATGTGCCCTGTCTTCTCTTTCCAGAATTCGGTCATCTTTGTGAATTCACCGGCGAAATGGTCTGCATTCCTTTCACCTCCGACAGGTTGCTGGGTATAAAACGGGACGGTGACGAAGAACCGGGTTTGCGCGCCCGCTTCCAGGTGAAGGGAATACCTGATGACTCCATTGGCCAGCCCTTGCTGATCAACAGCAGCATGGCCCTGCGGTAAGACTCCTTTCCGCAGCAGATCAACCACGTTCCCTTCATCAAAACCGGCTGCCCCGAAGTAATCGTATTTCTTCCGGGATGTGATCACTTTATCATCAACAGCAATGCTACCACCGGTCAACTCACGAATGGATCTTATTTTTCCGGCACCCCCGGCAAGATTCAGGAACTGGTAATAAGGATTGACCTGGAACGGCCTGATCAACAGATAGAACTCAAAATCCTTGGGCTGGTCCGATAGATTCTCAAAAGCATACTGGATCAACAGAACGGAATTCCGATTGGCTTCTCCGCTTGCAGCCACACCGGTTGTAAATTTCAGATCCCTGCAGTTCCAGGTGACAGAAGGGACGAAACTGAATTCACCGTTATCATCCGAAAAGCCCATTGCCTGTGTCGTCTGAACATTGCTCCAGTTGTAAAGCGAATCGCCCACCCTGATCATGGGTTCGATGGAAAACAGAGCCTTATCCACCTCAACCATACCATCTTCGTTGATCATCGCTTCTTTCACGTCATTGTTCACCCCGGTGATCGTCCAGTAGGAGGCCTGCTCCAGAAAGTACCGGGGATAATTGCCTGCCGTTGAATTTTTGGCCGCATAGATCAAAAGATCATTCAGCGTCAGTGAGCTTTTGACATCCAGGAATTTTACTTCGCGAATGGCATACCCTTTTTCCGAATTGCCCTTTTTAAGATTAATCTTCAGAAATTTTGCCTCTGCTTCCGGTAGCCGGATAAAGCTGACATCCGTGTGATTGGAAGAGACGGAATAGACCTGATCCCATTTCAGACCGTCCTCTGACAGCAGGATCTCAAAAGCCTCAGCCGAATGGTCCTTCAGCCAGGCGATCTGCAGTCCGCCAAACTCCCGCTTCATTGTGAAATCAATAACAATACTCTGATCATTCCCTCTCTTGCTTTGCCAGAAAGTCTCACCGGAATGATCCAGCATGGAGCAGGATGCATGACGTTTCAGAGAGGAAGAAGCAGTTAGGGATGGCTGGGGATATACCTTTGTCTCGGGCAGAAGGGGCTCAAACTTCAGGTCATCCAGCCAGATGGTGCCTTTGCCACCGACAAACGAGGCGATTGTAAACTCGATCCGGTCGATGCGTCTGAGGTTTTGATCGGCGGCAGGTCCCCAGGCGAACTGGATATGCCTTTTTTTGATCCGGATCTTTTTCCATTCTTCCGGGAAATCATAATTGCGGTTATTCACCCACCAGACATTGTTTCCTGTGCTGTCGATAAATTTGATCTCAAAATTATTGGCAGGCGAATCGGCTCTGAAATAAAAAGAAAATTCATAATTATCGGGAAGGTCTACAGGAAAAAGCTTCTGTATCCCCCCATAACCGGTTCCTTTAGTAAAATCATAATCGAACCGGATCGCATTGCCGTTCATCCCCTCTTCATTAGTGAGGCTGACGGTGACACCGTCGGATTTATTGAAGTTCCAGCCTTCCTTGTTCTCAAAATCATCCAGGGTAGTGACCTGGGCTGTGAGCATGGCAGTTGAAGTGATCAGCAGAACGAAAAAGACAGTTTTCCTGATTATCATAAGCTTCATAATTGCTTTTAATGTTAAAAATCAATGAAATCGAAAAAATGTACCCATTTACCCCTCCCTCTCACTGCAAATATTCGTATCCGAGCCTTGCCAGCCCTTTCTGAATGACCGGATCCTGCATCACATAGTTCCACACCAGACCGGTACGAAAGTTTTCAATCATCATCAGCATCGGTCCCTGGTCAATACCGATAAAGTCATCATCAATCCAGTTGGCCGTCATATTGAATGAGTCATAAAAACCATACCTGCCCCAAAGTCTCCCATCATAAGCCGAGAGCATCCACTCAGCGGTCGGCAGCACGATCTCCGGAGCAAAGGGCAGTGAAGAAAGCGGCCCGTAAGGGGCAATCGTACCATCGTCAAAATAGTTATGATCGGGACCGCTGGTCCCGCGTCCGGCATAACCCAGGAACTTCTTATCATCGAAATCATATTTCTCGGTGGGGCCGTCGGATGCAGTGATTCCCCAGCAAAGTGAATCATAGCCAACCCAGCCTTTGGGATTGTCGATGGCGTACTGCCGCTGAACGTAGGTTGCACGGCGGGAGTTCTCATAGTATTCGATGCCTTTGTCTTTCATGTACAAGTCAACCAGGCCGCGATAATCAATGAAGGCCTGGGAGAACTGGTGGCCGAACAACGGAGGGAAAGCCACATGGGAAAGACCTTCGTAAGGCGTTTGCCATTCATAGGTTGATAACCATGACTGATAGCTTCTTTCCACATTTTCCATCCCTGTGCCGGCAGCCAATACGTATAGGAACAGGCCTTCGTTGTAACCGCTCCAGCCAAAATCGAGCAAACCCTTTTCCGGTGACCAGGCCATGGAGATCGCATGCGGATGTTTCGCGGTTTCAGGCAATTCAAGGAAGTTCCATTCCATCCGGCCAAGCAAATGTGTTGCCAGGGTGCGGATCTTGTTTTCCACATCGTTGTCCAGGCTGTAATAGTTCCGTGCAAAAAGGATCCCCATCATCAGCAGGCCGGTATCGATTGAAGAAAGCTCGCAGTTCCATTCCCGTGTACCGGTTTTCATATCCAGGAAGTGGTAGTAAAATCCCTTGTACCCCGTGACAGCCGTGTCAGCGCTCTGGACAGAGTTGTTAAAGAAATTGAGCATCTTCAGGGTGATTTCTGCTGCATGTTCCCGTGTGATCCAGTTTCGTTCGGCGCCGATGGCAAAACAGGGAATGCCAAATCCGGTGGAGGCGATGCTGGCCGGTGCCCAGGCTGCTGCACGGTCCTTCACAATACCCCAGTCGGGATGATGCTCATTCAAAAAGAAAAGAAACGTCTTTTGCTGGATCGAATCGAGCATGGTTTCCTGATCGGGTGACAGGGGATAATTTACCTTTCCCTGGGATTTGAAGGCCAGCTGCTCCGTCGGGGGAGCACACATTGAAAAGGCAAAAGCAATGAACAGCAATAGAATGCTGACTTTATTCTGATCGTTCATGGGTATCCTTGTTTTTGGGATGCTGGATTGTAAAAATAAAAAAAAATTGCATTGTTGAAGAATAACAGGAACCTCAATGATGATACGAATAAACGTGAATAATCCGGGCAAATCCTTCCGATAAGGACATATTTTTTAACATTTTTTTTCGTCTTGATTTTTTTGATTTCTATGTATATTTACCACCTAAAACAAAAAGGGATATTCTTTCTGATCGTTGACAAATTAACCAAAGCACCAGCAGGCATTTCAAAATCACGATATATTTTTTTCATAATTCATTGATTGCATAACTTGGATTGATTGCAGATGATTAATTCATTACAAACAAAAAACCATGAAAACGAAATTATTCTTTGCACTTCTGTGCCCTGTTCTGATGCTCTCCAGCTGTCAGAAAGATGATGAGCCAACTACGGCTAACCGTGAATGGACAGTCATTGGGTATTTCAACGGCAACAATAACCTCGACCACACCCAGGCAGGCACCAGCTACATCATTGGTGATGTACAGGAGATGGAACATGCAGGTTGTTCGGATCAGGTAACGTCCATTGTCATGCTCAGTTCCCTTAAAACCGGCGGGAATGCCAATTATTACAAAATTGAAATAGGGGAAAACCAGTTGCCCGACCAGGTTAAATCGCCGATGCTGGAGGATCTGGGCTCCAAGGACATGTCGGACCCTCAAACCCTGATTAATTTTATCAAATATGCAGTTGACAACTATCCGGCTAAAAAGTATATGTTGATATTGAACAGTCACGGAGGCGGATGGTATGGGATAAGTCCTGATGAGGCCAATGGCAGTGGCGATATGATGAGCCTTCAAAACCTGCGGACGGCCCTGGCCTCAGGTCCGCATTTTGATGTGATCGTTTTCCATGCCTGTCTGATGAGCATGACAGAGGTGGCATTCGAAATTAAGGATCTTGCGGATTATATGGTATCCAGTGAGATATCCATGCCGGCCCTCAGCGTACTTGGCGGGGATATATGGCTCAAGGAACTGATCGACAATCCCACCATGACTTCATTAGACCTATCCAAGCGAATTGTGCAATGCGTTTATGACAATGGTGCGCTTGCACAGAAAACAACCCATATGGCGGTCACTGATTTGAAGAAGATGGATCTGTTAGGCGCCAAGATCGCTAACCTGGGTAACAAACTCACCACGGAAGTAACCCAGGAAACCTGGGCCGAAGTATTTGAAGCATGGAGTGAAACCCATTACATCAATGAATCATTCCCTTCGTTTACGGACCTGCGGGAGTTCATCAAGAAACTACAGCAAAAACCCGGGCTCAGCCAGGTTAATTTAATCACCCAGGCCTGTTCTGAGGCCTTATCCGCCTTTAATGAAACCGTACCCTTTACCAAGAACTACCTTCAGAACTCCAGCCAGCCCTATGGAGGGTTAACCATTCATTTTCCCAATAAAGTGGAACAATTCGATGAAGCCAAATATACCGATCTTAAATTCAAGGATACCAACTGGTACAATTTCCTGAAAATTTTTATTGAAAACACGCAGGGAGGCGGTGGCCAGGTCGGGGATACGGAAGTGGGTATTTCAGGAGCGGTGACCTTTCCCGGCCACACCCTATCGGGTCACACCTATGTCTACGTGTACACGGTGAGCGGAACGGAGGTCACATTGCTGGGATATATCAACACCCAGGCCGATGGGACTTATGAGGCTCTGATCCAAGGCATAACGCAGGCAACTGATTTTGCTTTTGAAGCGTTCGATGATGCCAACAACGACCAATCTCTTTCTTACGGAGAAGGATATGGTTTTTGGGATCTGAATGGCAACAGTGTCTGGGATGATATTTTAAACGCACAACCGGGCAATGCGTATAATAACATCAACGTTGTCCTGGCTCCTTTCAATGGGAAGGCTGCGCAAAAAGACGGGCCGCTGCTGTCAACCGATGGGAATTACCTGAACAGTGTGCCCACACAACGACAAATCCCGAATATTTCGAACTGATTGCAGATCGATTGTTCACTTGGGGCAATCTCCTGGCTGGATTTTCCGTGTGATTTTGACCGTAAAAATGTGACGGATTTACAACATCATTATTGGTTTGTTTGCCATGGTATGAAGATTTCCCCCCTAATCCGAGCCCAGGTTGCCTTTGAAACAGGTGGCCGGGTTTGGAAGGAGATATTCCTGGTCACCCAACACCACTTACTCAACATACAGCTAATTGTAAGTTATTTTGTTAGTAAATAAAAACGGTTACAGAATTATAAATTCATGTAACCGTTGATAGTTCAGTGAACCCGGAGGGACTCGAACCCCCAACCTTCTGATCCGTAGTCAGATGCTCTATCCAATTAAGCCACGGGTCCCCAAACCAGCTGCAAAGGTAATACAATTCCCCCATCCTGCATTCTTCATACTTCATTTTTCATCATTCATTATCTAAGCTGCAAGCAAAATAACCACCCATGACGCGAGGCGCTCCCGACTTTCGTTGGGACAAACTCCGCGCCGAGCAAATAACCACGAATGACCACGACCGACTTTATCGTACCTTTGTACCAATTTACTCCATGAAGGACCATTCTCGTTATATCACCGACGACTTCGGAAGATCATTCTTTTTATATGAATGGCTCCCGGAGGATCCTCCATCCATTAGGGGTGTTGTGCAGATCGTTCACGGGATGATGGAACACGCAGGCCGGTACGCCCCGCTGGCGGAATATATGACCACCAGGGGATTTGTGGTCGTTGCCGAAGACCATTTCGGGCACGGCAGGACCGCTCCCGATCCGAAAGCGCTGGGTCACCTCGACGGAAAGAAAGGATGGCAGGGAATCCTCAGACAGTTAAAATCCGTGATGCTGGACTTCAAGGAACACTATTCCGGCTTACCCTTCACCCTTATGGGGCACAGCATGGGATCCATACTGGCACGGCACTTTGCAATCCTGCACGGAGAAATGCTGGATGCGCTGATCCTTTCAGGCCCGGATCATACGACACTGCCGCTGATCGGTGCAGGGAGAGTGCTTGCTGGAGGCTCAGGCTTCCTCTATGGCCATCACTACCGGAACAGGATGCTCAACTACCTAACGTATAAAACCTTTAATCATCATTTTAAACCCAATCGTACCGCTTTCGACTGGCTCACGACAGACCAGGAGACCGTTGACAACTACCTGAATGATCCTCTATGCGGCTATCCATCCACCTCCGGATTTTATCGGGGAATGTTTCACGGGCTGCTATCCATCAACCGCTCCCGAAACTTAAGGCACATTCCTGACAACCTGCCTGTGTTGCTTTATTCAGGAAGCGAGGATGCGGTGGGAAAGTTTTCAAGTGGGCCCCGGAGGATTGCGCGTCAGTTGAAAGAAGCGGGGATCAGGGATATCACGATGCGCACCTACCCCGGTGGCCGGCACGAGATGCATAACGAATCAAACCGCCAGGAGGTCTTCGCTGACATTGCAGATTGGATCGTTATGAAAACACACGTCATTGAACGAAGTTCCATTTAACAAGGCCACAATGGCACCTGAAGATCTCATTCGCAAATACTACCCTGAAGGATCCCTCTCCTTTGATTATCTGTTCATTCACAGTCAAAAAGTGACGGAAGCCGCGCTCAGCATTGCTGCGCACAATCCGTCGCTGCACCCCGACACCGAACGCGTCCGATGGTCAGCCATGCTGCACGACATCGGCATCTTCATGACCCAGGCGCCTGAGATCGGATGCACCGGCCCTTTTCCCTACATCGCCCACGGCTACCTGGGCCGGGAGCTGCTGGAAAAAGAAGGGTTGTACGAGATCGCACCGGTATGTGAGCGGCACATCGGGGTTGGTATCTCCCTGAACGACATCGTGGTCAACAATATGCCGCTTCCCCACCGCGAAATGGTCCCGGTGACGATCGAAGAAAAAATTGTATGCTACGCGGATAAATTCTATTCCAAAAGCGATAGGTACCTGACCACGCCAAGACCGATCGAGCACATTCGGAAAAAGATCAAAAAGTACGGAGAGGATAAGATCGGGATCTTTGAGGAATTTGTCGGGTTATTCGGGGTCATCTATCTTTATGAATGACATCAACGGTTTTAATCCGCTCACAAGGATCATATAAACCGCTTGCCGGCTTCGGTGTCAACTGTGAATGCTTTGTAAGGGCTCTTTGCTTAAGTGTTTGAATCCCGGAAAGGATCCGTGGCATTGAAATCCGGCCTGAACGAATGCGTGCTGGAAAGCTCCTGGATCCACCCCCTGTGCATCCCCAGCGATTCCATTCGCTGAACGACCTGCGCATATTCCTTTAAACTCACCGTGCGGCCAAGCTGGGAATGATCCCAAACCCTCGGAGTAGGGTAATACTGCGACATAAGCGAGATGTGGACATTGGGCGAGAGATGCTCTGCGATCTGCTCCAGAACCTCCAGGCTGTTCTGAACGTGGCCGGGCAACACCAGATGACGGATGATCATGCCACGCTCCGCCACACCGGCAATTCCGGGGATCAGCGTGGATCCCACCTGCCGGTACATTTCAACCAGACTTTGCAGTGCAACGGAAGGATAATCTTTCGCACCCGAGTAGGCTTCGGCCAGTTTTGCATCGGCATACTTAAAATCCGGAAGGTATACATCAATGAGTCCTTCCAGCTTACGGAGCTCTTCCACCTTGTCGTAGGAATTGGTGTTGTAAACGAATATGGGATGGTGGTCCCGCGCTTTTAGTTCTGCAATGATGGCTTTGGTATGCGGCAGAAAATGGCTGGGTGAAACAAATCCCACATTGACGATCCCCCGGTCGAGGATCCGGGTAATGTCCCTGATCACCGGCTCGATGTCGTCACCATAACCCGGAATAAAAGCGTGCCTGTCGCTGATCTGGTAGTTCTGGCAGTAGACGCACCGCAGGTTGCAGTGCCCGAAAAAAATGTTACAGATCCCCCTGTCCCCCGAAATCGCCGGTTCTTCGCCCCTGTGAATGCAGATGGAGCTGATCGCGTACGACGCATCTGCGTTGCAGTAACCCAGCTTCAATGAGTAGCGGTCAGCACCGCAGTTGCGCGGGCATATGCGGCATTGTTTCAGTTCGGGGAAAGGTTCCAACGGTTCAGGATTGAACGAATGCCACGAATTTAAACGAATTAACCGAATCACGAAAAACTAATTTAAAAAAGTCTTGGGAGGTTATAAAATAGACATTAATTTTGGCTCCTCTGAAAGATCGTTCTTCAGGAAAGAGGTAGTACTGAATTTGACAGAGGATGATTGTTCGAAAAAAACTCAAATACCTAAAAATAAACATCATAGGATTAACGCTCCTGGTCCTCTCCGGTTGCACCACCCTGCGCCTGGTGGAGATCGAAGAACTGGTGCCGGCTGATATCACGCTGCCATCCTCTGTAAAGGTACTTGGGCTCATTAATCCGAACTTTCCGGATGATGTGGATACTGCCCTGAGCTCCCACGTGGCAGAATACCTCCGGGAATCGAATCTGACCTCCACGGAGATCACAGAATCTGTGCTGAAAGGATTCAGGGATGTGATGGCTTATTCACCCCGCTTCCGCTATGTGGACATCCACAGTGATCTGGAGATACCGTCCGACACCACAGATTATATGGGTTTATCCTTATGGGAGCAGATCAGAAAGGTAAGCCACGACAGCGTGGTGGATGCCCTGGTGACGATCAGGGTGATGGATTTTGTCGACAACGTCTATGTAGCCATCCATGAGGATATTGATCTTGAGCTGGAGGGAACCATTGAAGTGACCAACACGTGCAAAGTGCTGGATCCGGTTGAAATGAAAGTTATTGATAACCATACATATACACTCACAGGCTATGGTTACTCGGAAAGTGATTACCTGGATATATTGTTCAACATGCGCTCCAGCAGAAGGCGGGCAGCCCTGGATGCCTGTTTCTGGAGCGGGCAGGAATATGCTTTCCGGATCACCCCCGTCTGGGAAACCACCACACGGAGATATTATACCTGGCCAGGGGATGTTTCCAAACGCGCGAAGGAATTTGTCAGTAAGGACGATTGGCTCTCCGCCGCACGGATATGGAAATCAGAGACTACCAGTTCCAAACGGTCGGCAGCTGCCATGGCCTGTTTTAACATGGCACTGGCCTGCGAGATAGAGGATAACCTTGAAATGTCGCTCTATTGGGTAAAGCAGTCCGACTCGCTTCAGCCGTACCGGATTGCCACACAGGATTATATCCAGCTGTTGGAGGACAGGTTAAAAGAGAGAGCCACACTTGATCAGCAAATAACGATCGAATGAGGATAGTTCCTGCACTGGTATTTCTTTGCTGCATGCCTTTTGTGCAACTGGCCCAGGATGATCCCATCAGGGGATCTGTCCTGACGGTCATGACCTACAACATCCGCCTCAACACCCCCGATGATGGCACCAATGCCTGGAAATTCCGCAGACCCGCGGTCGTAGCACTCATCAACGACCATCAGCCAGACATCTTTGGCGTACAGGAAGCCTTGCACGATCAGATGAAGGATATGCGAAAAAGCCTGCGGGATTATTCCTGGTTCGGAGTGGCACGGGATGATGGCAAAACCAAAGGGGAATATTCTGCAGTTTTTTATAAGCAAAAAAGATTCAAACGATTGGATGGCAGCACCTTCTGGCTGAGCGAAACGCCTGACAGTCAGGGCTCCAGGAGCTGGGACGCCGCCTGTGTGCGCATTGTCACGTGGGTAACGTTAATGGACCGGTGCACCGGCAAAACCCTGTTCTTTTTCAACACCCATTTTGATCATATGGGGGCAGTTGCCCGGTTGGAAAGTTCAAAGCTGTTATTATCCAGGATCCGGGAAATTGCCGGCGACAGTCAGGTGATTTTAACGGGTGACTTTAACCTGAAAGAGTCTGAAGAACCTTACAGGATCCTGACCGACGAATTCAGGGAGTATCATCTGACCGATACGCGACACAGAACCGCAACTGCGGAAGGTCCGGATCACACGTATATGGGATTTGACTTCGTGGGCGAGCCCGGCGATATCATTGACTATATTTTTATCCGAAATTTCAATGAGGTCCTTTCCCACCGGATCATCATCGACAACACCAGCGGCATCTACCCATCCGATCATTTGCCGGTAATGGCAAAAATACTATTCTATTGAATGCCTGCCGATATGAAATCCCTGCGGGATTCTACCTAATCCCAAATTATTATGCTTCATGCCTCTGTGCCTTTGTGCCTCTGTGCCTCTGTGCCTCTGTGCCTTCCATCCACGTCCCCTCCGGAACCCGATAATCCGGATAAAGTGTCACAAAGATAAAATTGAGGCAAACGCGACCACCTCCGCGGGTCCTGAACTGAAGATGGCAGGAATACCCATCCCCGTTGGAATCGTGGTAATCCTCAATTTCCGGCTTGCCGAAAAGTTTGGTGATGGTGTTGTCGTGACTGAGCGCTGAGTAAACGAATGCCGACACCGGCACATAATCCAGCGTCAGTTCGATCCCTTCCCGCAACCTCCACTTCGACGTCTGGTCCTCCTCCGTGGCCGGCCGTGAGAAACCGTACATCGTGAAGGAAAAGAACAGAATGATGATGAACTTCAGCAGTTTTTTGTACATGAATGGTTCAACTTAGCCTCTTCAAATATACGTGATTTTAGTAACTTAGCCAAAAATACTTCTGAAATGAAAGGAATGAATCCCGGCCTGTACCTGCTGCTTCTTTTTCTTGCCTTCCTGGCCGCCTGTCAACAGCCTCCTCTGCCCGCCGGCGATTACCTACGCATCCAGGCTGAGGCGGATGATCCGCTGTATGCAACCTACACGGCAGCCATGGAACGGTCAAGACTATACGGGGATAAAGGATACAAAATGGATTATTATTCTAACTGTTACCCTTTGAATTACTCATCCGACCAGGCAGGCCGGATGTTTGCACTGTTCAAGGTTGATCAGGTGGTGGTCAGGAACATCGGTGAGTACCACCGGAAACCTGTGGTCCACTATTCCTTTCCGGATATGGTTATCCTTGAATATCAACCCTTTGAAGGCATACAGGTGACGGAAACGTTCATGGTTCACAGTTCACGCTGCGCACTGGCCGACATGCAGATCACGAACCTGTCGGCGGTTCCCCACCAGGTGGCGATCTACCCCATCATCGAACTGGCGAACGACTCGCTGCAAATACTGGAATTCGATGAAGCAGCCAACGGTTATCAACTCTATCACTATGAGAGCCCGAAACGACTGATCAGCAACCTTCGCGTGAGCTATGGTTATCCCACCCACTTGCGCGACCTTTTTGTGGTAAATGATCCCGTTTATTCCTATGGCGGATATTCAGGTTCCGTGGATGATTTTTACAACTCCATTAAAACGGATTTCTATTCAGACGACCGGCCCGATACGCTGAACCGGCTAAGGAATGGTTATACCGATTTTGTTGCCCTGCATGCAAAATTACAGCTTGAACCTGGTGTTACAAGGCAAATTAGGTATGTCAGGGGAATACAGGGCCAGCAGGAAAATACGGCTGACCTGAGAGCGGAGGTGGATTCGCTGAAGCAAATGGATCTTGATCCGTTTTTTCAGAAGAACACTGAACTTTTCGCCCTGATCCCGGGGATCGGTTTTAAGGATGAGGCGGATAAGCTGGTTTATCTCAGTGCATTCAATCTTGCACGGGGATGCATGTACCCGCCGGCCGGGGAAACATCGTACAACTCCTACGCATTTTCACGCGAGCCGCTCTGGGGTTGGGGCCACGGGCACCAGGTGCTGCACGAATCCCTGAGCATGCTGGCCTACGTCTACCTGGATCCGGCCTCGGCGGAAGGATCGCAACGTGTCTATATGGAACAGCAGCGCGAGGACGGCCTCATCGCCTATCGGCACGGTCCGCGCGGTCGGCAGGATTATCCGCATTACAGCACCATCTGGCAGGATACGATGTCAACCACCTCTGCCCCGTTCTTTTCCTGGATCAACTGGGAGGTGTACCAGGTCAGCAAAAACAGGCAATTCCTGGAAGACGCATACGAAAGCGGCGTAAAGTACGTCAACTGGCTGATCCAGAACCGTGATTTCGACCACGACAGCCTTTTTGAATGGGGACCCTACGGGATCATCGAGAACGTGCGCGACTGGTACAACGCCGTATTCCAGGTGTCGGCCGAACGGTACCTGGATGTGGATAAAGAAGATATTTCGGATGAGCTGGAATGCCTGGACCTGAGCTTGATGGTGGTGAAGGAGATGCGGTGTTTGGGCGAGATGGCCTCGGAACTTAATGAGAGGAGAGAGGAGAGAGGAGAATGGAGAGAGGAGAGAGAGGGGAAGGGTGAGGGGGAGGGGAAGGGTGAGGGGGATGAGCAAGGATACACTATCAAAGAGCAAAAAGCAAAGAGCAAAGAGCAAAATGAAGCGGATTGGAGTCTGGAGTCGGAGTTATGGAAATTATATGCAGATAGAATAAGTGCTAAGATAAATGATGTGATGTGGGATGAAGAAAGTCAGTTTTTTTACAGCGTGAATCGCGTGGATCATTCGTTCTTTTTTATGGACCGGAATCTGAGGCGGCAGGAGATCATCGGATTCCTGCCGTTGTGGGCAGAGGCAGTCTCAGAGGAAAGAGCCGCTTTGCTTGTGAAGACCCTGACCGATACCACAAGATTCTGGCGTAAATACGGTGTCCCCACCCTGTCGGCAGCGGATGAATGGTATAGTCCGTACGTGGATTACTGCTGCAAATGGAACGGGCCCGTGTGGCTGTTGTGGGACTATATGGTCTGCGACGGGCTGAAGAATTACGGGTATGACGATCTGGCAAGTGAACTGGCGGAGAAGATGCTCCTGGCGGTCAAGACACAGTTATCCAAAAACCACAACTTCTGGGAATCGTACAGCCCCGATAATGACGTGCTGAACTGCCCGTCGAATTACATCTGGGATGCAATAATAGCGAAGGTGCTCGTTGATGCTTTTCTTGAATAACGATAGCTGATTAGCCAGATAGAAGTAGAGGTGGAAATCGAAGCAGATATTTGAAAGGAAATCTGATAGGATGATATCGCACATATTTCACATTTCGTATTTCCTTTTGCAAATCTATCTCTCCTTCCACCTCTGCTTCTATCTGGGTAATCAGCAATGGTAATTCATTCAGGGTGAATCAACAACACACCGGAAGCCTATTGTAGCGCACCGGTCCAGCGACGGCGCCACCATCAGCAGCACCTCCGGGTGATCCACCGGCAGCGGACCACCGGTGACGTACCAGATGCTGGAAGTGGGATAATAGTGGCTGCCGCCGCGGATCAGGCCGAAATAGTACGCACCGTTGTCGTACACCTGATCGATCAGCTGCCAGACATTCCCGACCATGTCTTCCACGCCGAATGGACTTGCGCCTTGCGGAAACGCGCTGACAGGGGTGGTGTGGTTGGACCTGTAATTGCATAACGTTGAATCCATCTCGTTCCCCCAGGGATATTTGCGCATATCACCCCCCTGGGCTGCATATTGCCACTCCATTTCCGTGGGTAATCGTTTGCCGGCCCAATCAGCATACGCCCATGCGTCTTCCAGGGAAACATAGACCACCGGGTGATCCAGCATGCCGGGTGCAGGCTTCCCATGGTCCCAGTGACGAAGGTAATTACTGGTATCGGCAGGCACATAGCCTGATTGCTGAATGAACTGATAAAACTGTCCGTTGGTGACTGGATACCGGTCCATGCAGAATGGATTCATCCGGATCGTTATCGTATCACTGTAATCCGGATAGACCATGAAAGGTTCGAGCGTCGAGGGATCACGCATGGTGTAGAACCGGAAATCGCCAGCCGGGATTGTGACCATTGCTTCCAGGCAGGCCGTAAAAGGCACTGTTTTCTGAGGATTCGATATCAGCCGCGGGTATCCGAGCTTTGTCGTGACCGATCGTTCATCGATCAGGTGGTCATCTTCGAATAACTTGACGACATAGACCTGCTCGTGCCTCCGAAAAAGCGAATAAAGAGGAATATGATGCTCTCCCACGGGAAGTACGCGGTACTCCGATTCATAAGAAGGATATCCGGCGAAGATGGAAATCTTGTTTCCCCGGTTGGCTGCCACATACAACGTATCGCGGACAACGGATACGCGAAGCAGCTCCGGCAGGACCGCAATGCATTCCACGTTGCCTTCGAGGCGGGAGTTGAGGCTGGAGCGATCGAAGGAGGCGAGGTCAACGGATAGCCATTCATGGTCATTCATCGTCATTTGTTGTGATTCAGTGTGGTTCCAGAGGCTGAAGGCATGATAGCCCTCCGGCACATTATACGGGATCAACGGTCCGGAGTAGCCCTCGGGGATGAGGCTGTAGACCGTGAAGATCGTCTTATCGCCATCCTGCCATCGGTTCACCCAGATACTGTCCTTCAGCGAAGGGATGAGCGGGGTCCAGTTCATATCCAGGAACGCATTGGTGTTTTCCCGGAGGATCTTTGTTGTTTTTCCGAGGTAGCGCATTTCCTCTTCGATCCATTCGGGCCGGCCCGGTCGCATCGTATTGATCTCCACGCCGTATCCGTTGAAGAAGGCAACGGCCGTTTCGCGGTGCAGCGGCCCTTCCGCAAGCTGAAGCACCCGGAAGATGGCGAAATCGGGTTTGATGAACTTGTTCATGTTCAGCGGCGGAGGCATATAGAGGGCGTCGTGGACGCGGCCGGAAACGATCCCCGGCATATCCGCGGGCACTGCCATACCCTCGCTGTACATCACAATGCCGGGTTTCACCTTATCGGCCGTGGCCTGCAGCTCATAGCTGGATGCGCCCCGTGTGTCGAGGCAAACGCCGTCCGCATCGATTTCACCAAGCAGTTCTTCCATTCCCTTGAAATGATCTTCCTTGCGGGTGCTTTCATCCCAGGGATTATATGAAATAAAAAATTTCCTGCCCTTTTCATGGAAAAAGCCTGCCTGTTCTCTCAGCGCTGCAACACCTCCGGGCAGGTCGCGGTACATATCCCACTGATTGCGCTGATCCATCCCCAGCCGGGGCCAGGTAGGCCAGATGGTATAGATGTCAAATCCCCCCACCAGCTGATCATAAGACCAGAACTCACCAAAGGATTGATAACCGCCAAAAAACTGATCGTAGTAATTGTGATCCCACGCAAAATAAAGCAGCATCAGGTAGCTGTGACGCACCCAGGCAAGGTCTTCCCTTTCAAAAAGTGTGTTGTCAAATGCCGGCAGGTCATACAGGAAGCGTTCCCTGAACATTTTCGTCAATCCCCTGTGCCAGTCGCCGGTATGCACATCCAGGTAAATGGTGTATTCCACCGAGCCGCCCGGTTTGAGGTCGGTCCACCACCGGCGGACATCCGCATTCTCCGTATTCGTCCGCCTTGCCAGCGCCACCAGCCACAGGTCATCACTGATCTGCACGTCGCTGAATCCCAGGTGCCAGGCATTGTCGGGAAGCACGATGCCCACCGGACCCTGCCCGGGGATGAAGAGCCTGGACCGGCACAGGTATCCGGGCCAGTCGTAAGAGCCGTCGGCCGTGATGTGAACGTGGTCGCGGGACTGGCCCAGCGGGACAAGGTTCTCGATGCGGATGACCGAATCCGGGGAATTGTCCATTTCAGGATTGTCAATTTTTAATGTATAAAGGGGATTGCCGAAGTGATCTTTTTTCCTTACAAGAGAAGCCTTGAGGATCGTGTTGATGGAAAAGGACAGGCTATCGTCAAAGGACAGGAAGCTTATGTCTGCCGAACTGACCAGTGAATCGTTGATGAGGCAGGTGAAGAAAGGAAGGGGAAATTGTAAGTTAATTATTTGATTATCAGTTAGTTTAATTGAATTGAGTGCTAAAAGATCATTATTCCTGAAGCCAGGTTCAGTGATTTTGGATTCCTGGGCCTGCAGAACGATGGTATGAATGGCTAACAGGATATAAAAGATATGTTTTTTCATAAAAAAATTCTATTGTCAGACATTGCGCCTAAAGATAGAAAATATTTATGAAGATCCGTTTTGAAACGGCGATGATACGTTCATCGTGAATTTTGTCGGCCCGGGTTGACGGGGGCGGGATAAAGTGCAGATACAGGTCCCACGCTTCCTTAGGGATGACGGGTACGGTGAATCAGGTCCTTCGCTTCGCTCAGGGGCTGTCCTTGAGACAGCGGACCGAAAACCCGCTTTCCTTGCTGTAGTTGCTCCGGTTCACGTTGGCGTTGGGATAGTTCAGGTACCTGTACCACGCGTAGTCTGTACTGGTCTGCGAGGAAGACCAGAAGTTACCGCTGTAGCCAAGGCTGTCGAAGCTTCCATTGTTGCTGGTGCGGTAGCCCCCCGGAAGACCTGTGAAACCGCTGGAATTGGTGGCCCCTGTGTTCGGTGAATTCCAATGTGATGTCCCTGATTCCTTTAAATTGCCTCCCGCATCCAGCCCTCTCCACCCTGTGCCATCCCATTCCGGGTCTCCTACCGGATACTGGCTGTCAACTGTGCCTTCCAGAATTTTCCACTCATTGTCAGTCGCAATATGCCAGCCATCCGGACAAATCCCTTGAGCACCTTCTGTCGTAACATACTGCATGGCTTCCGGCCATTCATACATCCCACCATAGATGTTACAATTAGCTTCATCATTATTGTAACAGTACTTCTCAATAGTTCCATTGTCCTGTTGCTGATATCCGTTCTGGGTGCTGTTGATCTTGGTGCCTACATTCAGGTTCTCCGCCATCCAGCACTGGGAACCTATCAATACCGTGGCATACGATTGCCCGTCACGGATATCGTATAACGTTCCTCCGCAAGTGAATGGCAACACCGGTACTATGTAATCTCCGACAGTATCCACCCACCCGGATTCGACACTGTTATAGATCAGAATGCCACCCGAAAAGATCAGCGTCCGGTACTTCAGCTTGTCATTCGTGAAATCAAAAGCGGTCACCTGGTTCAGGGTATCGTTCAGGCCATTATCACCATCAACATTGAATCCCTGATCGGACCGCACCCTGCCGGACACATCCAGTTTCTCAACCGGAGCGTTCTTACCAATCCCAATGTTGCCGCCTGTCTTGATGTAGATCATATTCACCGCGCTGTTCGTCTCAATGGTAAACACATCCATCGCGTTGGCCTGGTCGCGGATCTTGAAGCCTCCGAACGCCGTCGCCTTGAACTTCCAGTTCGCACCGCTCAAATCATCTATCATGGAATAGGTGGCACCTCCACCACCTCCCAGGTTGCGGATGGTGATGGTGGGTTCACCCATGTTCTTAGCAACGTAAAGCAGAGATCCTGGTGCATTGTTCCCGATGCCGACATTACCGATAGGATAGCTGCCTCCGTGACCTGTGACGACATCATTGCCAATCACCTCCCAGTCCAGATCTGCCTCCCGCTCGCCATTTCCCGATTTCTCGGCATACAGGGCATACGGAACGGACAGTAGTTGCGATACACCCATCAGCTCAAAATTGCTTCCCCCTTCCATATCCATCTCCAGTTTCAAAAAATGACTCTCCGAGCCCCAATCGATAGTTGAAAGTGTACCCATGGGATTTTTACCCTTACCAATTTCGATGTTGACCAATCCCAGTTCACTAGTAGTAACGGAATGGATTTCCCGGTAAACCTCCGGCCCATCTACTGCCGACTGCAGGATACTGACCTGCAGGTTGATGTTCTGGTTAGATAAAACCTGACCTGCCTTGTCCCTGATCACTGCCTGATACTTGAAGGCCTGCGGTGCCTGGGCTGTAACAAGGGTCATTACTGACCACATTCCGATGAGTAGGAATAATCGTTTCATGATAGGGTAATTTTAGAAGTTGATCTTATGGATTTTAAACGATTCCGTACGATGCGATTTCAGGTTGACCACCCGAAGGATGAACAGCGAGGAGCTGAACCGGCTCACATCCAGCTGCTCTGTCAAGGTTTGGCTCCGGATGGTCTGCTCATAGATCTGCTGTCCCGTGAAATCGAACAACTCAAGACTGATCTGTGGATCTTTCTCCACTGTGGTGATCTCAATGGTCAGCAGGTCGTTCACAGGATTGGGATAGACCGTAACATCCACCAGGGGATCTTCCGGTGCATCAACTTTCAGCACCTGGAGGTATGATTGGTGGAATCCCTGGGTTAACAGTGATGTCTCTGAAGACACGGTCTCGATGATGGTCTCGCCAAGCGTCCAGCTGACCGAGCCGCTCTTACCGGTAAAAACATCCCCGGCGCTGGCAATGACTTCGGGGAGCAGTGATTGGGCCTGCGAAGACAGGGCAATGCTGATCACCAAAACAAGTGTAATGATTGGATGTTTCATAAGAGAAGGATTTTAAAGGATCAGGCATTAAATATACAAATATTCGATAGGTTGTACAAACAGGGTGATGAAATGCGGAATTATTTCATGAACGGGGCAGATTTCTGCATGAACGGTAGGAATTATTTAATAAGCGTGACGGATGGATCAAGGAATCAGATCCCTCGCTGGCGCTCGGGATGACGGCACGCGGTATTATTTGACAGATCCCGAGCGCCAGCGAGGGATCCGTTTACTCCCTACACCTTCTTCGCCCTCTTCCTCTCCACCAACGCCATGATCAGCATGGCCAGTCCAAAGACCAGCATGAAAAGCCCGACCCAAAGGTTGACATTCACGCCAAAAGATGGCTCATACAGGACCTTATCCGCCCTGGTGATCAATCCGTAGATGGTGAGCAGTACACCAAAGATACTGAACATCAGGCCAATCGGTAATTTAATATCTACGCCCATGGTATGTGTGTTTTTTTATTTTTTTACCAGAAAATGATTGACAGGACCACAAAGATCACCAGCACGAAGATGGCCAGGGTCAACGGACGCTGGTACCATACGACGCCGGTATCCCTTTCCCGCGGTGTAAGCTGATAGACAAGCCCTACCAGTTCCTTGACCGTCTTCTTTTGTTTTGTCAGCAGCGTCAGACCGACCGTGATGATGGTTGCTGATGTGCAGGCGAAGATCGCTGTCCAGAAGTTCTGGGCCATCTCCACCGGATACATATGTACCACGCCGAGCCATCCGCCCTTAAAGACTGTATCAGCCCCGACGGGCATCGTGAGTCCGTGATGCAACAGGGCGATCAGGAAACCACCCAGCAGGCCTGCAAACGCAGCATGGCCCGTAGTCCGTTTCCAGAACATCCCCAGAAAGATCACGGCAAACAGCGGTGCGTTGATCATCGAAAAGATAGTCTGCAGAAAATCCATGATGTTACCGAAAAGGCTGGCAATATAGGCTGCAGCTATGCTTGCCGCAATACCGAAGACGGTGGCGATCCGGCCGACCTTCAGGTAATGCTTTTCATCGTCCTCTTTGTTTCCTGTGGCAGGCCGCATATAACTCTGATAAATATCGTAGGTCCAGACGGTATTGAATGCAGAAACGTTGCCCGCCATTCCCGACATGAACGAAGCAAGCAGCGCCGTGATGCCAAGTCCGAGCACACCGGTGGGCAGATACTGCTTCAACAGCATGATGATCGTATAATCATAGATGGGCTGACCTGCCTCATTGAGCGGGAGTGCGAAATTGCGGTCAGGCGTGTTCATCAGCGCCAGGGCAGCGATACCGGGAACGATGATCAGGAAGGGGATGAACATCTTGGGAATGGCGCCGATCAACGGGGTGCTCCGGGCGGCCAGGCGTGATTTGGCTGCCATGGCCCGTTGTACGATCAGGAAGTTCGTACACCAGTAACCAAACGAAAGCACAAAGCCCAGGCCGGCAAAGATCCCGTACCATTCGATCCCCATGGGATTCAGCCCGGCCTTACCCGTATATTTCCAGGTGGTGGTCCAGGTGTCGGGCGCAAATCCTTTGGACTCAACAATGGGAGCCAGCGTATCTTTCAGCCCTGTCCAGCCTCCGAAATCCTTCAGGCTTAAGAAGACGAGCGGCAACAGACCGATCACGATGATGAAGAACTGCAGAACCTCGTTGTAGATGGCAGACGAAAGCCCCCCAAGATAGGTGTATCCAAGCACAATGGCTGCCGAAAGGATCAGGCTCAGATGAAAATTCCAGCCCAGGATGTTTTCCAGCAGCAGTGCCAGTGCATACATGGAAATACCGGATGCAAGGATGGTCATCACCGCAAACAGGATGGCGTTCAGTCCACGGGTCTTTTCATCATAACGGAGCTTCAGGTATTCAGGGACCGACCGGGCTTTGGATCCGTAATAGAACGGCATCATGAACAGGGCCAGGAAAACCATGGCAGGAATGGCCCCCACCCAGTAAAAATGAGTCGTAAGCATTCCGTACTTGGCTCCGCTTCCGGTCATTCCCATCACCTCCAGCGCACCGAGGTTTGTGGAGATGAACGCCAGGCCGGTGACCCACGCAGGAAGCGACCTGCCTGCTTCCAGAAAGGCAGTGGCCGATTTCATGTAGCGTTTCAACGCCCATCCGATGCCCAACACAAAAACAAAATAAATGAACATGATCGCATAATCGATCCATCCTAATGTAAATGTGCTCATAGGTTACGATTTGTAATTGGTGTGAAGAGATTTTCAGGTGCAAGGTAAAAAAAATGTTACAATCAGAAAAACTTTTTTGATTTATTGAAAATAAGGACGAAATTTGGTTGCAGGTTGCATACTTCATTCTACATATTTCATTTTTCATGCTTCATGGAAAAAGTTCAAAACGTTTTTAAAATGATCAGCATATGCGTGTAAAATTCATGATCACCCTGATCATCCTTTTATCCATTGAGTGGATAGGATGCAGGCAGAAATTATCACAGGAAATAAATCAGAATATTATGGACATAAAAAAGGAACCTTTCGGCCAGTTACAGGATAATACACAGGTCTATCTTTTTACGCTCACCAATGCGAACGGCGTGATCCTGAAGGTGACCAATTACGGCGGTATCATCACATCCCTGGAAGTTCCCGACATCAACGGTCAGCGGGAAGATGTCGTACTGGGGTACGACAACCTGGAAGGGTACCTGAACGAAACGCCCTATTTCGGAGCCATCGTAGGCAGATACGGTAACAGGATCGCAGGAGGTAAATTCATTTTGGACGGCAAGCACTATACGCTTGCGCAGAACGATAACGGGAATACCCTGCACGGAGGCCTGAAAGGATTCGATAAAGTCGTATGGGATGCCGCCGAACTGAGGGATTCCATTTCTGTCGGTCTCCGTTTGCATTACCTGAGCCCCGACGGAGAGGAAGGATTTCCGGGCAACCTGGATGTGAATGTCGAGTACCTGCTGACCAATTATAATGAGCTGGTCATTCATTACCGTGCCAGCACCGATAAGGCCACTCCGGTCAACCTGACCCATCACAGCTATTTCAATCTGAACGGCGCCGGCAACGGCACCATCCTGGATCATCAGATACAGATCCATGCCTCAGCATATACTGTTGTCAATGAATTACTTATCCCGACAGGCGAACTGAGGGACGTCACCGGTACACCTATGGATTTCACCGATCCTGTTGCCATTGGCGCCCGAATCGCCCAGGTGGGTGGTGAACCCCGGGGTTATGATCACAATTATGTATTGAACCGGCCGGGACTGGATCATCCCGTCGCACACGTTACCGATCCGGTCAGTTGTCGCGTGATGGAAGTCTATACCGACCAGCCCGGTCTGCAGTTCTATTCGGGTAATTTTCTGGAGGGCAGCATCACCGGCAAACAGGGTAAAAAATACGAGCAGTATTACGGATTCTGCCTCGAAACGCAGCATTTCCCCGACGCTCCGAACCAGCCTGCGTTTCCCTCCACGATACTGCGACCCGGGGAGGTGTTTGAGTCAACGACGGTTTACAGGTTTGTGGCGGAGTGATAATCGGCAATCAGCGATCGGCAATCAGCGATCGGCAATCAGCGATCTGGAAATTCAGATATGAGTTTGCTGATTACAGATTGCTGATTGCTGATCACAGATTGCTGATTGCCGATAGCCGCTTGCAGATTTTCAGTACACTTCCGGAATGAACGTCTGCTCCTCAATGGGCGACCGTACGTACAGCCGGCTGGTATCCCGGTCGGGTAAACTCTGGACGCGTGTCAAAACAACATCATTGTAGGGGATCTCCGTGAGCAGGTGGGCAATGCAGTTCAGCCGGGCCTTCTTCTTGTCGTCGGCATTGACAACCCACCAGGGCGACTGCTTGGTATCGGTGTAGGTAAACATCTCATCCTTTGCACGCGAATAGTCATCCCATCGCACGCGGGACTGAAGATCCATTTCGCTCAGCTTCCAGTTCTTCGTGGGATCCTTGATCCGCTCATAAAAACGTTTTTCCTGCTCTTCAAAGCTTACTGAGAACCAGTATTTGACGATCTTGATCCCTGACCGTATGAGCATCTGCTCAAAGTTGGGGCACGACCGCAGAAACTCCCAGTATTCCTCTTCCGTGCAAAAGTTCATCACCCGCTCCACCCCTGCCCTGTTGTACCACGACCGGTCAAATAGAAGGATCTCTCCTGCAGCCGGCAGATGGGGTATGTATCGCTGAAAATACCACTGGGTGCGCTCCCGCTCCGTCGGGTTTGCAAGGGCCACTACCCTGCATATCCTGGGATTGAGAGGTTCGGTGATCCGCTTGATGGTTCCCCCTTTCCCTGCCGCATCCCTCCCCTCGAAAATGACCACCAGCCTGAATCCGTGCTGCCGGATCCACTCCTGCATCTTGACAAGCTCGATCTGAAGCTTTGCCAGTTCACTCTCGTAATATTCGGTAGTGATCTTCACAGGCTTTTTTTTCTGCTGCTCACCATTTGAATGATAGGTATTCATACTGATAACTGGATAAATGCAAAGAAACGATGATATGGACGAATGGATTCTATGAAACCTGCCTGGTTTTACGGATATTGTAAAAGACGGTGAGCAAAGATAAGGGAATTACGATGATCAGCAGGACAACCGCTGATAATATTCTGTGAGAAGAAAACTCCAGAGGATGATTGTTGCCAATGTTGATAAATCCTGACCAGAAATGAGGGCTCGAATAGATGCTGTTGCTCGTGCTCAAAAAATCAAGCTTTGATCTTCTCAGCGCCTCGTCTTTTGAGAATCCTTCCTTGATGTATTTATAAAAATTCTTCATGATCAGGGCTGTTGATTCATCTTCCACGCTCCAGAGACTGATCACCAGGCTGGGAACGCCTGAATACATAAATCCACGCGAGAGCGCGATGATCCCTTCCCCTTCTGAATGTTGCCCATAACCCGTATTGCAGGCGCTTAACACCGCCATCTCTGCATTCAGGTCAAGGTTGAACAGGTCATTGTAACGCAGGCAGGCTCCATCCTGTTCCTCCGTGACCGGTGAGAAAACCAGCCGGGAACGCAACGGGTTGATGTTATCCACAATGCTGTGCGTGGCAATGTGAAGGATGCGGTAATCGGATGCAATTTCCCTGAACCTGGCGACCGTGGCGGATTCATTCAGGTAAACATCGCCACCCAGGATCTTTTTAATGGATTTGACCTCCTGAAGAGTCGCCGGCAGATCAATCAGACTTTCTCCGCGGGTCCTGAACAAGCCGACGTTTTGCTGGTCACCGCCCAATCGTTCTTTTTCGAAATACACAGGGGCAAATGCCAGCAGGTTTTCTTTTGTCCTGCCCGGATCCTCGTCCCTGAGCGAGTGCAAATACAGGGTGCTGGAGTAGCCGTAATTGATGGTGTTGGTTCTGAGCAGGTAAGGAAGATTCTTATAGTCGATGGTTGCGGCGGAGGCCTCATCCGTCAGAAGTGATTCAAAGGAAACGTAACCCAGTATCCCGTCAGGGATGATGATCAGGTCCTTCCCGGCAAAGTCTGCCTCAAAGGGTTGCAGAAGCAGGCGGTACAATTGATGGGAGGCTGTGACATACTTGGCGTAGGTTACGCTGGCATTGTTGAGGATTTCATCCAGGGACTGGTTATTCGGCAGGGCGTCGACAAAATGATAAAATGAAGAATCAACCAATTGCTCCGTTATCTGCATCTTATCCTTTGCAACATAGAACGTATAAAGCCTGTCGTCATCGAGGAAATATTCAATCAGGGCATCCTTCTCATCAAGAATGGCCTGGATCTCATCCACCGGTTGGATCCGGTTCGCATATTTATACTGGTAATATTTCGGATACTGGACATTGAAATGCTGGATCAGCTTGCTCTGCCTGTCCTGAAGGTCAAAAAGCATTTCTTCCCAGTGTGCCAGCAATGAATTCTCGCGTTCGGCCACTGGCTTCATAGTTTCATCATCGATCAGGCGCTGGTAGACGGCGATGTCCTCTTTCATCTTGTGCTCTGCCTGGATGAGCGAGTCAGGGATGTGGGCAAAATGTTTGGCATCGTTCTCCCTGATGAAATCATACAACATGGCAGCTTTACCCCGTTCGGCAAACTGGAAGGCAAGGGATTGATAATCCTCACTGCCGGTCTCCCTGTAGGCATCGCAGGCAGTCTGGATGGCATCCCTGAACAACGTCCGCTGATTCTTTGCCAGTTCCAGCTTACTCTCCTGTGTCAGGTGCCCAATGCGGATCTTGTCCATCAAATCGAACGCCACTTCGAATGTCTCCAGGCTCATCCGGAGATCTTTCGGATCCCTGGTGACCGATGTGTAATAATCCCTGAATGCGATGGCCTTTTTGTGAAGCGTGTTCAGCAACTCATTCTTCGAAAGGATACGCTGTCTGACAGTGGGATTTGAGTAGATATTGTATTTCCCATTAAAGTCACTGACTCCCGAAAACAGTGATCGTTGATAATAATCTAAGGCTATAAGAAAATCTCCTTTTTTTGAGTAGACATTTCCAATATTAACTAAACAATTAGCAACACCTGGATGTTTGATTCCATTGTTATTTATAAATATCGAATAAGCTCGCTGATAAAGATCCAATCCTAGTTCTACCTCCCCTATATTACACAAAAATGCTCCAAAATTCTGGTATTCTGTTGCTAATAAATAATGATTTTTTCCAAAGTAGTGCACTAAGTAATCAACTGAAAGTTGATGATATTCTAAAGCTTTTTTGTTTTGTCCCAATTTATTATAGCATAAAGCTATGTTGGAAAATGATCTTGAGCGATAAACCGAGGCATTCTGTTCTCTTATGGAAACACTTTTGGAATAATACACCAATCCCTGATTGTAATCTTTTAGTTGAAAGTAAACATTTCCAATATTATTCCAGGTCGATGCAATATCTTCAGCATTGTTTTCATTGTCTTCATAAATGGCCAGTGCCTGATTGAAGTATTGCAGGGCCTTGTTGTAATCTCCATACCGGGAATAGATAATACCCTGATTTGTAAAGATCTTCCCAACCATCGGGTCGCGGGGTCCGTATTTCGCCTTGAAGATGGTTACTGCTTTTTCGTAATAGACCATGGCCTCTTCGGTTTGCCCCATGACGCGGAGCAGGTTGCCCAGGTTGTTGTAGGTTCGCGCCAGGTTCGGGTCATCCGCCGACAGGAGAGCCTCTTTCAATTGCATCGAGCGATGGTAGAATTCAAATGCTTCGACCAGATCTCCCTGAAGTTTGAGCACGATTCCGAAATTGTTGCATATTTCGGCGATGACCAGGGGATCAACTTCAACACGTTCGGATAGCGACAGTGCTTTCCGGTAAGCATTCAGCGCCTTGTCAAATTCACCGGTCATATAATAGCTGACACCAAGCTTGTTGTAGGTGCTGGCGAGAAGCGGATCATCATCCCCGTTCAGTTCCCTCCGGATGGCAATGGATTCAAGAAAATGTCCGACGGACTGACTCTTCTTACCCTGCCTGATCAGTGCAACGCCCATCTCCTGGTGTGCCTCAGCGTGAAGCAGGTCGGCCGTGCAGAACTTCCCATCAAGGATATCCAGCGCCTCCTGCAAGTGTTCCGTTGCTTTCAGATTGTCAGGCTGTTCAAGGTGACACCTGGCAAGTTGAAGGGCACACTGGGCACACGAACGCCAGTCGTCGCCCAGGCGGTAATGATGGGCCGCTTTTTCAAGGAGCGGTATGGCCCTGTCAAAATGGTTCCGTTCCTGAGCCAGCTGCGATTGAGCGTAATAATCACTGGCAAGGCAGATCTCGGAGAGACTGAAGGCATTTGGGCCCAGATGCCCTGGTAGGGGAGAGTGAGGTCGTTGATTGAAGGATTGTGCGAAGGTGAAGAATCCAGTGCTGTCAACTGTCCCAAATGCAACAGCTTGCCATCCAATCAGGGCAAGAAGCATTATCAGGGTCCGGGTTGCAAATCGCTGGAGCACGGTCAAGGGTTGTTGATTAAATTTTGATCAATGCGTATTACTTTTTTACTTTTTCCCGATTAATCCTTCAACAAGCGCTGTTCATTATTTTACTTAAAAAATTTAGTGCAAAATACCTGTATTCATTTCAGGTCTATTTAAAATGCCTATATTTGTATATTGTGCTTTTTCCTGTCTGACTATTACCAATGGGTTGATTACGCCCAATCGTGAGGCAGAGAAGGATAAAAGCGGATAAACCTTGATCCATCACTTATTTTTGCAAGCAAAAATAAGTGAAATTTTTGACATATTCAAGTGTTGTGAAAAAATTTAATCATAAAACTTCATTTATGAAAACGTCGTTTTTCAATTTGGCAGAGGCTCAGCAGCTCACATCAGGAGAAATGCTGAACATCAGAGGAGGCCGGATGGTTTACGGGCCGGGTGATACCGTAGCTGATGACATTGACATGCCCGACATTACGGCTGCTCCGGGGCCGGGTGATACTGTAGCTGACGACATTGACATGCCCGACATTACCCTTTCTCCGGCCAGGCAATACGGCCGGACCGGCAAAACGATCCGGAACCAGTTCTTTTTCTAAGCCACAGACTTCATTATCAACCTGATGCAGTCAAATGACCATCAAATGACCATTATCTGACCATCAATGACAATCAACAACATAATTTAATAACCTCTGAGCAAAATCCCTTTCTATGAAATCAATGAATCAATTCAGCAGTTCCTTTGAAGTGTTAAATTTCCATCAACTCAGAAACATAATAGGTGGTGACGGTGGCGATAGCTCTTTTGATGAGCAAGACATTGACACTCCAGATATTCAGTACAGCCATTAAATTTTCCTTCCGCTACATCCTGGAAGAGTAGTAAATAATTTCATAGTTTTGCACCCGCAAACGCGTCACAGTTTGGGATGTTTTACCTAATTCATTGATTGTGGATCTATTTGAAAAATATCATTCCAGCATTGGACCGCTGGAGTTGTACCGTGAAAAGGCCCATGGATACTACATGTTCCCAAAGCTGGAAGGGGAGATATCCAATTTCATGTTCTTTCGTGGCAAGAAAAAGCTGGTATGGAGCATCAACAATTACCTTGGGCTGGCGAACCATCCCGAGGTCAGGAAAGCGGATGCCGAAGCCGCAGCTCATTACGGAATGGCCTATCCGATGGGTGCCCGGATGATGTCGGGGCAGACCAGTTACCACGAGCAACTGGAAGGAGAGCTGGCCCGGTTTGCCAGGAAAGAAGCTGCCTACCTGCTGAATTTCGGTTACCAGGGGATGGTTTCGATCATCGAGACCCTGGTCGACAGGCACGACGTAATTGTCTACGATTCCGATGCGCACGCCTGCATCATCGACGGGATGCGGCTTCATTTCGGGAAACGATTCGTATATCCGCACAACGACATGAAAAGCCTGGAGCGTCAGCTGGAACGTGCGACCAAACTCACACAGGTCACCGGGGGCGGGATCCTGGTCATCACCGAGGGCGTTTACGGCATGGTGGGGGATCTCGGCAACCTGAAAGCGATCACCGAACTGAAGAAGAAATTCCAGTTCCGCTTGCTGGTGGACGACGCTCATGGTTTTGGGACCATGGGGAAGACCGGCGGTGGAACGGGCGAAGAATACGGCGTTCAGGACGAAGTGGATGTTTACTTTGCAACGTTTGCCAAAGCCATGGCCGGGATTGGTGCATTTGTGGCTTCCACCAGGCCGGTGATCAACCACCTGATGTACAACATGCGGTCGCAGATCTATGCCAAATCCCTTCCCATGCCCATGGTGCTGGGTGCGCTGAAACGGCTGGAACTGCTGCAAACCAGGTCCGAACTGCGGGAAAACCTGTGGGCCATTGCCCACGCACTGCAGTCAGGCCTGAAATCCAAAGGATTTGACATTGGCAAGACGCAATCGCCTGTTACGCCCGTATTCCTTAAAGGGGGAACAGCCACCGCCACCCAGATCACCCACGATCTGAGGGAAAATTACGACATATTCTGTTCTATCGTCATTTATCCGGTGGTGCCGAAGGATGTCATCATGCTGCGCATCATCCCGACAGCGGTGCATACTCTCGAAAATGTCGAGTATACCATCAATGCGTTCTCCGAGGTCAAAAAGAAGCTGGATGCCGGGGCATATCCGCAGACCTTCGCCACGATATGATACTTCGCCTCCCTGGAGGATCGTTCACTCCACTACCAGCTTTTTGCAGATCCTGCCCAGCTCCCAGCTGATCTCAAGATAATACACGCCTGGGGCCAGGTTTTGGACATCGATCGTCTTTTCAGCGGTCCCGGTCTCCGTTTCCGAGTATAACTTCTTCCCCGTCACAGCGTAAATGCTGTACTGAACCTGTCCGGTGAGGGGCTTTTCAAACCGCAGGTGCACCCGGTCACTCAGTGGATTTGGATAGAGCCGGATCCGGGATCCATCGGAGTAAAGGATCTCTTCGTTGACATTGACGCCACAGCTGAGCATCGCCTCCCATCCGGAAAATGTCATATAACCGTCGGAATGGAAGCTGAATGTCAATGCTCCGACATCGTTGGTGGCGGTTTGCCTGGCAGGAGACGATGAGCCACAGTACTCACCCATCAGGGGAGAAGAGGTGTCAGGACCGTCGTAGATCCGGAGCCAGTCGAAAGCGCAGGAAGGGTCATCCTCCAGGCTGAAGGAGAGAAAGTCAGCGGTGACCTTCTTCCCTGCCTGGTCGGGAAAAAAGGTCGTAGTGATGTTCTGGTTGTTGCCGTAATTGCCTTCCTGGCCGCCCGGATCCACGAACAAACCTTCGCAGGCAATGAACGAACCGCTTTGCATGATGTATTCCGTTGAGGCCACAATATAACCGATGCGGTGAAGTGTGTTGGCATTGGTTCCATCGGATACGGTAAGTGTGACCGGATACTGGCCGGGTTCGTTGTAGATGACCTGGGGGGACTGCCCAGTGGAGGCAGGGGGATATCCGCCTTCAAACGTCCAGGACCACGACTGGACATTCCCGTAACTTTCGTCGAAGAACTGAACAGAGCCGCCCACCGGAATGGTGCGGTCGCTGGCGTGAAAGTCAGCGATCAGATCACCGGGAACCATTTGTACCGTCAGGGTAGTAGCCTGCTGATCAGCAACAGCAACTCCCTTCAGTGTTTTCGGAAAATAGCCGGGCGACTTGAACTCCAGGTCGTAGGTTCCTGCAGAGAGCAGCCGGTTGAAGTTGCCGTTAGGCAGCCATGAATAGGCGTGGGAGCTGTCGGCGTCGTGTCCGTCAATCCATATTTTTGCCCCGATCGGGTTACCGGTGATCGAATCCGTAACCGTTCCATTGATACCGAATGCGCACTGTTTCAGGTAATTGAGCAGCGAACGGTAATTATAGTCCCAAAGTACCGGCAGCTGAGCCGGAGGCAGAATGTAGGCATCAGATAATTCAATGGTGCATTCACGCCCCAGATGGAAATAGGTCATATAATCCTGTCTTCCACCGCTGATGGAATACCAGTCGTATCCGTTGGTCACGCCGTCGCCCTGGCTGTAAAAATAATTATTGGAATATTCGTGCACCGTATCGGCGTACTGATAGGAAACATACTGCCACCAGCTGTCGTCGGGGTGGCGTTTCTGCCAGGTATCCCAGGGGTAATTGATTAGTTCTGCCCCGCCATGCAGGTTGGCCGACATCACAAAGTGATGCTCCGATGCAAAATTCATAAAGGCGATGGTTTCCGGCTGCCAGGAATTTCCGTCCGGGTGGGGCCCGTCTTCCGGATCAGGGTAGTTCCGGTTGAGATCGACCCAGTTGGCATTGTAGCGGGTTGCTCCTGCCACCGTGCCGTTTCCTCCCGCATAGGTACCATCGGGGTTGGCCAGGGGATTGATCCAGATCTCCATATTGTTAACCATCCAGGCGAGGTCGGGATCCGTTCCGTAACCTGACAGAAGCAGATCGATCAGCCGGAGCATCAGGATATACCCGGTGGTTTCATTGCCATGCATCGAGCTGGTGTAGAGAAACTGCGGCTCGCCCTCACTCTGGTCAACCTGGTCGGATATCTTTGCCGCCAGCAGCTTCCTGCCGCCGGGCAACGTTGCGATGTTCACGATCCTGCACAGCGCCGGGTAATCCTCTTCGAAAGCATACATCATCGCCTCGTACGCTTCGTATGTAGGGTATGAATCCCAGTCATTTTTCATTGCAAGCTGATGGTAATCCTTCATGCTAAGGTCTTCCGGGACGCTTGTTTCCACTTTAACGGCAGAATAACCCAACGAGAGGAATTTTTCAAATTCCGGCCGGCTGGCGAAGGCCGTTACCGAATTGCCATCCAGGTGTGCTATGGAGACGACCGTCGACAGAAGAAGAACTTCCCTTGGTGTGCTCACTGAAAAAGAGAAGCAGACCTCCCCCTTCTGGCTGAAAAGAGAGCCGAGATCCGTATGTTGATCCAGGATCTGGCCGGTAAGCATGCCCTGCCATCCAGCCAGAAACAATAAAACACCGAAAGCGTATTTCATCTTCATGATTTCAACTTTTCAAAAAATTCAAAAATGCTCATTTAATCCCGCCTTAGAAAAGCAGGCTGTCTTCCGGGTCTTCAGCCGGTTTGACTTTCACGGTCCCGCTGTTGGGAGGCTGAAGGATGCTCAGGTAATGGTTGATTTCCTTTAACAGGGCATCGATGTCGGTCGGATCTTTCATGTCGATCATCAGATCGAAACAGTCCTTGCTTTTTTCGTGAAACTTACCCACCTTGAAATGCGCGATGGAAAGTCCGGTAATGTATTTCAGCGAGGGGGTATCATTGACATCCAGGTTGATGACCATGTCGAATTCATTCGAGACAAAGTCCCGGACAAAATGACTAACAGGCTTCCTGTACCAGTTTAAATCTTTTAAGGTGAAATAGTCAAACGAAAGCCGCGGATGACAGTAATGAGGGATGAGCGTGCTATTGACAAATCCAAGCGCCTTTACTTTTTTTTGCTGTTCAATCAGGTAGCGGACGAAATTATAGACTACCGAATAGTTTCTTTCTTCGGAGGCATCGTATAGGATGCCGATCGTATCGGCCTCCAGGAGGCTGATGTATTTCCGGTGACGCCTGGTAAGGGCCATTTCTCTATGGAACTGCGTGTTCCAGACAAACTGGCGGATCTTGTTCAACAGGGGTACAGAAGGGGGCATGTTAATGAATGCTTATTTCGACCGGTAAAATTAATAATTTATTTACGCATCATCATAAAATCAACAGGAAATGTGGAGTTCAAATTATTGAATGGTAACGTACTTTAGCGTCAACAGGTTGATCGGGTTGATCCCGATTCCTTCGACATTTTTCTGAACGAACCGGAGAACACGGTCGTAATAAAGGATGATCACCGGGGATTCCCGCATCACGATTTGATTCATTTCCCGGTAGAAAACAAGGCGCAGAGAATCATTTTCCTCCCGCAAAGCCCTTTCATAGAGTGCATCAAACTCATCGCTGGCGAAATGAGTGTAATTTGGGCCTCCCGGGCAGAAATTTTTGCTGTAAAACAGTGACAGGTAATTCTCTTCATCGGGGTAGTCGGCGATCCAGGAAGCCCTGAAGAATGGAAGTTTCGCCTGGGCTTTCAGTTCGCGTATGGTGGCCGGGGGCGTCACGTCGATCCGGATCCTGAAACCGATCTCGGCCAGTTGTGACTGGATGAACTTGCACAGGTCAACATAATCGGCTGTAGTGGTAAGGGTGACATCCGGCAATCCTTCGCCGTTGGGGTAACCGGCTTCTTTCAGCAGCCGGCGGGCTTTCGCGGGATCGTAGCTGTAGCCGGCCATTCCGACAGAATCGAACGATGGCATTCCGGGTGGGATGATTCCGTAGATCCCCGGTGTACCAATGTTGTTGCGCAGGTAACGTATCATTTTGATGCGGTCAAATCCTATGTTCATGGCCTGACGCACCCCGGGGATCTGCAGCGGATCCGCCACGGGTCCTTTTGAGACCGTGTCGAGCAAAAATCCAAGGTACTCGGTGTTCAGGTAAGGCATCGTCAGCATTTTAAACCGGTCAGCATAATCAGGATTCAGCTGGCCCTCCGGTGTGATCAGATGGTCCTTGTAGCCGGGATCCAGTCCTGACAAAAAATCAACGTTGCCTTTGACAAACTCCAGAAAAGCCGACTGCTTGTCGATCAGGAAGGTCACCGCTACGGCATCAATATAAGGAAGTCGTTGATTATCAATAATTTCAAAATAAGCGGGATTTTTGACCAGTACAAGCTTCACACCTTCCTTCCAGTAGCTGAACTTAAACGGACCTGTCCCAACCGGGTTTCTCCGAAAGTCAGGACCAAAATATTCAACAGCTTCCCGGGGGACTACCGAACAGTACTGCATGCAGAGCAGTCCAAGGAACGGAGGGAAGGGCTGTGAGAGAACGATCCGGAAGGTAGAATCATCGATCGTTGCAAAGGAAGGTTCGTCTCCGACCGTCGCCACGTGGTGAAACACCCAGGCGCCCGGGGATGCCACACCCGGGTCGGCAAGTCGCCGGAAACTGTATTCAACATCCGAAGCAGTTACCACGCGTCCCCTCCCCTGCTCAAAAACGAGATGGTCGTGAAAGCGGACGTCATTTCTCAGGTGGAAGGTATAGATCCTTCCATCCCCGGTGATCTCCCAGGAATGGGCGATGCAGGGTTCCACCTGAAGCCGGTCGTTGAGTTGAACCAGGCCGTTGAAGACCTGATTGACGGCCCACAGGTTTGACAGGTCTTTTGCAAAGGCAGGATCCAGCGAAGAGATTCCGGTAGCTTCGTTATACCTGAACACTTTCCTTGTTTCGTTCGCTTGTTGATGCCTGCCACAGGCAAGCGTGAACAGGAAACCCAGTGAAAAAAAGAAGAAATATTTAAACGTCAGATGCATCCTGGTCTCGGAGGGAATTGCAGGAAATCATTTCAGCTGCAATGGATTTTTGACTTTCTCTTTCAGAAGGGTAAAATCAATGGCGTCCATCATATCATCGATGAAATGGAACTCAACTCCCTTGATATAATCGGCTTTGATCTCCTCGATATCGGCCCGGTTTTCCTTTGAAATCACGATATCTTTTATCCTGGAACGTTTTGCGGCGAGTATCTTGTCTTTTATGCCACCCACAGGCAGGACTTTTCCGCGGAGGGTGATCTCTCCGGTCATGGCCACCAGTTGTCTCACTTTACGCTGTGTGAAGGCAGAGGCAAGAGCGGTGAACATAGTGATACCGGCTGAGGGGCCATCTTTGGGTGTGGCCCCTTCCGGGACGTGGATATGCACGTTCCAGTTCTGAAAGATATCCGTATCGATGTCCAGAAGCGCAGCGTGTGCTTTCAGGTATTCGTAAGCAATGGTTGCTGATTCTTTCATGACATCCCCGAGGTTTCCCGTGATCCGCAATTCTCCCTTGCCTTTGCTCAGGCTGACCTCCACAAACAGGATCTCGCCGCCGAAGGCTGTCCATGCCAGGCCGGTCACCACACCTGCCACTTCTCCTGTCAGGCTTCGGTCCCGCTGAAACTGGGGAGGGCCCAGGATCTTTTTCAGATCACCTTCATCCGGTTTGACATGATAATCTCCCCCTGTGACAATGAACCTGGCATTGTGACGGATGATCTTTGCGATCTTCTTTTCCAGCTGCCTGACTCCTGCCTCCCTGGTGTAGTCCTCAATGACATGCCGGAGGATGTTCCTGGTAAATTTGATCTGGCTGTTTTTGATCCCGTGTTCGCGCAATTGTTTTGGCAGCAGGTGTTTTCTGGCGATCTCTATCTTTTCCTCCAGGAGGTAGCCGCTCAGGTCGATCACTTCCATCCTGTCCTGCAGGGCAGGATGCACCGTGCTCAGGGTATTGGCCGTTGCAATGAACATGACACGGGAAAGATCATATTCGATCTCCAGGTAATTATCATAGAAGGCGACATTCTGTTCAGGGTCCAGCACTTCAAGCAGGGCGGCCGAGGGATCTCCGTTGACATTCATTCCCAGGACCTTGTCGATCTCATCCAGTACAAAAACGGGGTTGGATGTCTGTGCTTTTTTGATGTTGTGGATGATTCTTCCCGGCATGGCGCCGATGTAGGTCTTCCGGTGACCGCGGATTTCAGCTTCGTCGCGCAGGCCGCCAAGCGACATGCGGATGTATTTTCTGCCAAGGGCTTTGGCAATGGATTTTCCCAGGGAGGTTTTGCCAACTCCCGGGGGACCGACAAAGCAAAGGATCGGGGATTTCATGTCTCCCTTCAGCTGGACAACGGCAAGGTACTCGATGATGCGCTCCTTGACTTTTTCCAGGCCGTAATGATCATCATCCAGGATCTGCTGGGCCCGGTTCAGGTCAAAATTATCTGAACTATACGCTCTCCATGGGAGTGAAACCAGTAAATCCAGGTAATTGATCTGCAGGCCATACTCCATGGCTGCAGGGTTCATCCGCTGGAGCTTGAGCATTTCTTTGGTGAAGGCTTCCTTGACCTCGGCAGACCATTTTTTAGTTTGTGCCCGCTCTTGCAGTTCTGCTATTTCCTGTTCATGGGGATTGTTTCCAAGTTCTTCCTGGATCGTTTTTAATTGCTGGCTCAGCAGGTAATCACGTTGCTGCTTATCCATGTCTGTCTTGACCTTACGCTGGATCTGGTTCTTAAGTTCCAGCATCTGCAGTTCCCGGGTCAGTGCCTCCAGCACTTTATGGGCCCGTTCGATCAAATCCTGCATTTCCAGCAGTTTTTGCTTTTCCAGCAGGTCAATGTTCAGGTTGGATGAAATGAAATTGATCAGGAACACAGGGCTTTCGATGTTCCGGATCGCGAATACAGCATCGGAAGGCATGTTGGGCGATTGTTTGATGATCTGGATCGCCATATCTTTCAGCGTGGATACCAGCGCTTCGAATTCCTCACCCTTTAGCCGGTGGTCGTGCTTGTCAAAACCGGTCACTTTTGCCTTGAAATAGGGGATTTCCTGTGAGAATTCCAGGATCCTGAACCGTTTCTTACCCTGTATGATGGCCGTCGTATTGCCATCCGGCATCTGGAGGATCCGGATGATGTAGGCCACGGTTCCGATCCGGTTGAGGTCTTCCTGGGAGGGGTCATCGATCTCATGATCCTTCTGGGCAACCACACCGATTATTTTGTTGCCGCGGTAACAATCCCGGATCAGTTTGATGGATTTGTCCCTTCCAACCGTGATGGGGATGACCACGCCAGGAAAAAGCACCGTATTCCTCAGGGGCAGAATGGGCAGGACATCCGGGACCGGCTCCGCGTTGATCTGTTCCTCATCTTCAGCTGATAACAGGGGTATAAGTTCCGTTTCTCCGTTCATGATGCGGGAGAAGTGTATATCATTGTCGTCGTCAAGTTCGTTTATCATGTCAAAATGGCTGATTTAAAGTTATGTATAAGCAAGGAGTCCCCTGTCAAGTTGTATGCCATAAAATGCAACGTGCCACTGATCCGGCATCGTCCTGAAATTGGTCCGATAAGGGTGGGTTCTCTTAATAGACCTTTTTATACCGGTACGACAGGTTAAAGACTGTTTGCAGGATATCCTGATCGATATCCGTGAATTCGAGTCCGCGCCGCTGATGCATGCGCCGGGCAACCGTAATGGCCTCATTGATCTTGTATTCCTTGAAGCCGGAGGTCCCACCCCAGGAAAAGGATGGAATGAAGTTCCTCTGCAATCCGTGTCCGTAAATATTGGTATTGACCCCCACCACGGTACCGGTGTTGAACATGGTTCCTATGCCGGTTTTTGTATAATCACCCATGATCAGGCCACAGAACTGCAACCCGGTTTCGACAAACGACTCCTCCGGATAGGACCAGATCCTTACCTGCTCATAGGTATTTTTCAGATTCGAGTTGTTGGTTGCGGCACCCAGGTTGCACCACTCGCCGATGACTGCATGTCCCAGGTAACCATCGTGGGCCTTGTTGCTATAGGAAAAGATGATCGAATGATCGATTTCACCGCCTGCCTTTGAATAAAAACCCAGCGTTGAAGGACCGTAAACCCGGGTACCCATTTTGAGAACCGAATGTTCGCACATGGCAAAGGGGCCCCTGATCAGGCATCCCTCCATGATCTCCGCCTCTTTTCCAATATAAACAGGACCATCGGAAGCATTCAGTACAGAACAACCGATCCGGGCACCTGCCTCGATGAAAATGTTCTCCTTGTGGATCAGGGTATTGGTCCCGTCCACTTCAATGGATTTTCTTCCACGGGTTATCAGGTCGTAATCGGCCCTGATCGCAGGATCATTCACTGAAAAAAGATCCCAGGTATTCCGGATACTCAGAAAACATTCGTCATAGTCAATCTCCTCACATTCAGCCTCTTGCACATTATCAATTTCTTCACCCGTCAGATGCATCGCAATGATGCAGTCCTGCTGCACCAGTGCCTGGTTGGGCTTAAGGGCCAGAATCCTTTCAACCAGCTTGCGGTCGGGCAGTACAGAACTGTTGATCAGAACATTGTTGTCTTCCCTTACAACAGGGTATTTCTTGCTGAGATACTCCTCGGTGAGGGTGGAGGTTCGCACGCCCAGGAATCTTTCCCACTTTTCCCGGATGGTCAGTATCCCGATCCGGATGTCGGCAATAGGTCTGATAAAGGTCAGAGGTAAGAGACTTTCCCGGCGGCTGTCGTCAAACAGAATATAATTCATTTCAATCGGTTTTGCCTACAAGATACGATTACAAACGACAGAATCATATGAGTAATTATAAAAAGATATGTAAAATTAATAACAATTCTTTGTTAAATGGTGCCATGCTTAGTTATTCGCGGTCATTACCCATAAACAAAAAAGTCCCGTGGAGCCGGGACTTTTCATTGAAACGATCGCTGTTTTATTTCTGGTGATTCTTCAGATCAAGATGCTTCTGGTAACGGCTCTTGAACTTGTCAACACGGCCGGCTGTATCCACCAGCTTCATTTTTCCCGTAAAGAACGGATGTGAAGTATGGGATATTTCCAGTTTGATGAGCGGGTACTCCTTCCCGTCTTCCCAAAGGATGGTTTCTTTCGTTTTGGCGGTTGAATGCGATAAAAAAGAATAACCGTTCGACATATCTTTAAAAACAACTAACCTGTAGTCCTTCGGATGAATATCTTTTTTCATTTGGAACTTTCCTTTAAATCGTTACTGTTTTTCTTGAAAATTTCGGAGTGCAAAGATATGAAAAATCCAAACAGGAGCATAAAACAACTAAATTTTTATTGACTGATTACATTGAAAAAGGAAATCCATTGTATCGATGCGGTCCGCAAAATCAAAGAGTGATGGCTGCTGGGCTTTGCCAAAAGGAATCCGTTGATCGATCGCCTGATCGTTTGATACGATGCTCTGGATCTTATTCCGGCTTTGCAGAAGCAATGAATTGACTTCCGCAACTGATTCATAATCCGTAAAGTGAAGGACCGCAAGCGGAGAGTTGAAGGAGGGATCCTGTTTGATCAGGATCATTCCAGGATCAACATAGGAGAGATGGCTGACAATGAAGACCGACTTATAATAATCATAATTATGCCTGTATTTAGAATGATCCATCACGTAGCTGAAGGATTTCCAGGCTGATGCGAAGGCTTCGAGGGGATGGTTCAAGGGAAGGAACAGTCTGGAAACACTCCGGCAGCCACGGCCGAAATAGCTGAAAACATCGGTACCCAGTGCTTCCAGTTCCGCCGGTGTTTCAGTGCCATTCAGCACCGCCACGCTGTTCCTGTGCCGGCGGATGATATTCGGGTATTTTCCAAAATAAAAATCGAAATACCGTGAAGTGTTATCACTTCCGGTCGCTATGACGGCATCAAAACGAAAAAGCCTTTGATCCGTGAAACTTACCAGGTTTTGCAAATCAGGATGCCAGATGGTCATCAGCCGGGAGAGCGCAGGCAGGAGATGGCAGTCTTCCGAAGAAAGCTTTCCCAGGAACCGGTTGCCCGATAAAACAACGCAAAAAAAATCATGAAACCCTACCAGCGGTAAATTTCCTGCCATAATGACAGCAACGGTGACCGGATGGTCTGATTCTTTGATGCGTGGTCCGTAAATTTGCATGAACGATCCGACCTCTTTTTCATCAAGGCTGTCGGCGATGGCACGAAGTGACTGAAGGATATGGGGAAGGATGAACCAGGGATTGACAGCCATGGCCAACCGAACCGCACTGGTCAGGATCACATCCTCCGGATCTGTTTCCGGCAGACCAGCAGGATCATGACCAGCACGCTGAATATAGGAGCTCAGGTAGTGCCCCAGTCTTATGAAAGCCCGTTCCCGTTCGTGCAGGTTCATTTGAATTTATCCGTTGACCGGTCAAATTATCTTCTTGCAAAAATAAAGAATAATCACACGCGTTATGGCACATATGGTTACCACGGCGATGACACGACTGGCGGCGATTTTTTTTCTGGCAGGGATCAGCAGAATGGCACTTGCAGGTTCCGGATGGAATATAGCTGTTCCGGATGCAGCCTACAGAAACGATTCCGTGTTGTGTTCGCTGGAAAAGGAAATGGTACCTGTGGCGCGCACCATTCTCTACGGAGCGACGGATTCCATCCGGCTGGAGGCCTGCCGGAATTTTTCACAGATGCTCGGATATGCCATTGAGCAAAAGGGTTCATTCAGCTACCGTTTTGATTCCCTGGTGAGCATCAGCAGGCTATTTGCTCCTGACAGCAGTTTCAGGATATTCACCTGGAATTTGCCAAGCGATAACGGAACATTTCTTTATTACGGATTTATCCAGCGCCATGATCCAGAGGGGACGGTGTTTCTTTTGTCTGACCGTTCTGACAGCCTGGATGACCTTGAGCACCGGATCACCGGTAACCTTCAGTGGCCGGGTGCCCACTATTATCAGGTCATCCTCAATGAATCAGCGGGAAAGAAATATTATACCCTTCTGGGATGGGATGGCCACACCCGGTCAACGACACGAAAGCTCATTGAGATCCTTACCTTTGGCACCGACGGCAGGCCTGTTTTCGGCGCTGCTGTTTTTCCGGACTACGGAAAGGGGAAGCAGACGCGGGTGATCTTTGAACATTCCTCCCACGCAACCATGTCGCTCAAATATGACCTTCAGCGCTATAAAATTCAGACAAACAAAAACCCTTACCGGCCCAGGTACCGGTACAGGACTGCCCATATGATCGTCTTTGACCATCTTGAACCCATGGACCCCTCGGTGGCAGGACAGTTCAGTTATTACATCCCGGTCGGGAATGTTTTTGACGCATTCGTATTCGAAGATGGATCCTGGAGGTTTCAGGCGGATGTGGATGCACGGAACCCTGAGATCCAATCAGGTCAGGGCGCTGATAAACCCGTTGAGCATGATCTTTTTCCTCCCGCCGAAAAAAAGTGAATCTCCGGCAGGTGTTATTCTCCCAGAAATTTCTTTTGGGGTTTTTCAATAACCTAATTATTAAAATTTTAACTTTGCAGTCAGGAAAATTTGGACTTCTAAAAAATATAAGTTATTTAATTTCAATGTATTATGAAAAAGCATAATTTTAATGCAGGGCCGTCGATCCTACCGCAATACACGCTGGAGAATACCGCTAAAGCGGTGCTGGATCTGAACGGGATCGGAATGTCGATCATGGAGATTTCACATCGCAGCAAAGAATTTCAGGCAATCATCGACGAAGCAGCCACGCTTTTCAAAGAGTTGCTCGACATACCGGAAGGTTACTCTGTGTTATTTCTCGGAGGAGGTGCCAGTCTGCAATTCGCCATGGTACCCTACAACTTTTTGAATACGAAAGCGGCCTATCTCAATACGGGAGAGTGGGCTTCAAAAGCAATCAAAGAGGCGAAGATATTCGGGGAGGTGGAAGTCGTTGCCTCCTCGCAGGACAAGAACTTCAATTATATTCCCAAAAATTTTGTGATCCCGAAGGATGTGGATTATTTTCATTTCACAACGAACAATACGATCTTCGGCACCGAAATCAGAAAAGATCCCGACTGTCCGGTACCCCTGATCGCTGACATGTCATCCGACATTTTCAGCCGGCCGGTGAATATCAGCAAATATGCGCTGATCTACGGCGGGGCACAGAAGAACCTGGCACCGGCTGGTGTAACGTTCGTCATCATCAATAACGACCTGATCAGCAAAGTACAGCGGCAGATCCCCACCATGCTGAAGTACCAGACGCACATTGACAAAGGCTCGATGTTCAATACGCCACCCTGCGTCAACATCTATGCGGCCCTCCAGACGCTCAAATGGCTCAAGGCCAGCGGCGGCATCAAAGCAATGGAAAAAAAGAACCTCGAAAAGGCCGGATTGCTCTATCAGGAAATTGAACGCAACAAGTATTTCATCCCGACGATCCCCGATCCGCAGGACCGCTCCATCATGAACGTCTGCTTCGTCATGAAGGAAGAATACAAGGAACTGGAGCCTGCATTCCAGCAGCTGGCCAGCTCAAGGGGAATGATTGGCATCAAGGGACACCGGTCGGTTGGCGGATTCCGGGCCTCCCTGTACAATGCATTGCCGATCGAAAGCGTCAGGGCGCTGATCGATGTCATGCAGGAATTCGAAAAAACCAACGGATGATCCGGACCGTTTAAAACAGTAATCCACTAAATTTATTCAGATATGACAAAAGTATTAGTAGCAACGGAAAAACCCTTTGCAGCCATCGCTGTGAAAGGGATCCAAAAGATCGTTGAAGATGCGGGTTTTGAGTTTGCCCTGTTTGAAAAATACACCGAAAAGAGCGATCTGGCAAAAGCGGTCGTGGATGCAGACGCCCTGATCGTACGTAGTGACATCATTGACCGCGGCATCATCGAAGCGGCCGGAAAGCTGAAGATCGTCGTACGTGCAGGTGCCGGGTACGACAACCTCGACCTGAAGGCTGCATCGGAAAAGAAGATCGTTGCCATGAACACACCGGGACAAAATGCCAATGCGGTGGCTGAGCTGGTAATGGGAATGATGATCTATCACGCCAGAGGATGCTTCAGCGGCAAATCAGGCACCGAACTGCTCGGCAAAAGCATCGGCCTGCACGCCTATGGCAATGTCGCAAAACGCGTGGCTGCCATTGCCAGGGGATTCGGTATGAAGGTATATGCTTTTGATCCATTCGTACGTGCGGAAGAAATGGAAAAAGAAGGGGTCATCCCCGTCCAGAAGATGGAAGATCTGTATAAAAACTGCCAGTACATCTCCCTTCATATGCCTGCCAACGAAAAAACCAGGGGGTTGATCAATTACGAACTGTTATCCCTGATGCCGGAAGGCGCCACCCTGGTCAATACGGCAAGAAAAGAGGTGATTGATGAAGCATCTCTGATGAAGATATTCCTGGAAAGGAAAGATTTCAAGTATTTATCCGATATCACTCCCGATTGTGCTGCGGATATCGCAAGCCAGCATGAAGGACGTTACTATTTTACCCCAAAAAAGATGGGAGCCCAGACTGCCGAAGCCAATATCAACGCAGGTCTGGCTGCTGCCAACCAGATCGTAAGATTCTTCAAGACGGGGGATACCACTTTCCAGGTGAATAAATAATCCATTACCGGAAAAAGAAGCTTATTGATCCGTAAGTTGAGGATGCGCAGGGAGAGCAGGAATTCCGCGATGATCCTTGTCAGGCCTGGCCTGAGAGTGAATGATCGTAATTCATAAAAAAACATGTCATGGAAAACGGAAACGATAATCTGAGCACTTTTTTCAGATTCGAAGATCTTCGTGTCTACCACAAAGCACTTGAATATATAAACTGGGTACACTTCACTGTCAGGAGTTTTCCGGACAAAGAAGGAGAAGGAATCACGAACAAATTTACCCACGCCGCAGAATCCATTGCACTCTCCATTGCCGAAGGATCGGCGCGGAACAGGATTCAGTTTGTCTTTTACCTGAAAGCCGCCAAAAGCTCAATCAGGGAATGCGTTGTCTTTACGTCCATTGCCAGGAGCTTGAATTATCTCGATGAAGATGAGGAGCAACAGTCGCGTGAACATCTGATGGAAATGACAAAAATGGTTGGAGCACTCATCGGTTCACTGCAAAGGAACAATGTACCGGCAGATTCGTAGTCATTCGTAGTCATTCGTAGTCATTCGTAGTCATTCGTAGTCATTCGTAGTCATTCGTAGTCATTCGTAGTCATTCGTAGTCATTCGTAGTCATTCGTAGTCATTCGTAGTCATTCGTAGTCATTCGTGGTCATTCATGGTTATTTGTTGTTATTGTTGTTATTTAAATTTGCAGATTGCTGATCGCTGATCGCTGATCGCAGATCGCTGATTGCTGATTGCAGTTAATAAATTATTGACATGGCGGTATTAAAATCTTTTAAAGGATTGAGACCTCCGAAGGAGATCGCTAAACAGCTTGCTTCGAGGCCCTATGATGTACTGGATTCAACGGAGGCGAGGCAGGAGGCCGCAGGCAATCCGCATTCGCTGTTGCACATCATCAAACCGGAGATCGACCTGCCGGAAGACATCGATCACTATGCACCGGAAGTCTACGAAAAAGCATTGGAGAACTTCAGGAAATTCCGGTCCAACGGCTGGCTGATCCCTGATCAGGACGAATGTCTCTATATCTATGCGCAGACCATGTACGGCAAGACCCAGTATGGACTGGTAGGCTGCGCCGCGGTGGAGGATTACATGCAGGGTGTCATCAAAAAACACGAGCTTACGCGACCCGACAAGGAAGAGGACCGGATGAAACACGTACGGATCAACAATGCCAACATGGAGCCCGTTTTTTTCACCTATCCTGCCGTAAGGGAGATCGACCGTATCGTTGCTGATTTCGTGAAGCAACACGCTCCTGAATATGACTTTGTGGCGGATGATGGCATCGCTCACCGGTTCTGGGTAATTTCCGACAAAACGTTGATCCGCGAACTCATCGCTCTTTTTGAAAAAATCCCGCATACCTACGTTGCCGACGGGCATCACCGGACGGCAGCCGCCGCACTCGTGGGGAATGAAAAAAAGACCCAAAATCCGAATCATGACGGAACAGAAGAGTACAATTTCTTCCTTGCGGTCCACTTTCCTGCCGATCAGCTGACCATCATCGACTATAACCGCCTGGTCAAAGATCTGAATGGTCTGACCAAAGAAGCCTTCCTTTTGAAACTGGAAACCTCCTTCCAGGTAGAAAAGAAAGGCAAAGAGCCCTGCAGGCCAATGGCACTGCATCACTTCAGCATGTACCTCGACGGATGCTGGTATTCCCTGGTGGCCAAACCGGAAACCTACGATGATTCTGATCCCATCGGCGTTCTGGATGTGACCATCCTTTCAAGGCTGCTGCTCGACCCGGTTCTGGGCATCAAAGATCTTCGCAGGGACAGGCGGATCGACTTTGTGGGTGGCATACGGGGGCTCGGAGAACTGGCCCGGAGGGTCGACAATGGGGAAATGACGGTTGCATTCGCCCTTTACCCGGTATCCATGAAACAATTGATCAACATAGCCGATACAGGCAACATCATGCCACCTAAAACGACCTGGTTCGAACCGAAACTAAGAAGCGGACTGGTGGTGCATCTCCTGGAATAAGGGGACAGGGGTTGTTCCATTGTCAAATTGTAACGTTGTCATGGAAATAGCGGAAGTTGTTATCAAGACCATTCAGGAAACAGGAAAACCGATGAAATCAGCAGAGATCGCTGAAAAGACCGGGATCGACAAGAAAGAGATCGATAAGGCGATCGGCAAGCTGAAAAAGGAAGAAAAGCTGGTTTCGCCGAAAGTCTGTTATTACGACGTGAAGAAGTAAAAAGAATTTACCCATTTTACTTCTCCCCCGTCGAGGTTGTATCAAAATGCTTTTTTTAAACACAAAGGTACTCAAAGTACTTCACTAAAGAACACTAAGTTTTTGATAATCAATAATAATACTTTGTGTACCTTCGTGAAAACCTTAGTGTTCCTTTGTGGTTAAGTACTTATGATACACCCTCGTGCAGAGGTGAGGTACATTAAAAATCCAGGTACTTCTGGTAAATGACCTGCAGGAACGATCTGCCCTGCCGGTTGATCCGTCCTGCATCGGACGTTAGCTCATTGCTGTAGTAAGTATTGAGGTTATTGACCCAGAAGAAGTGTCCCTCAGGTACGATCCATCCGATCCCCTCTTCAAACGACACATAGGCGAACTCAGGTACGTAGGGATTGAGCAGGTTCTTGCTCCAGACAAAGTCACTGTCGTCGATTTGCAGCTGCGAAAGCAGGATGGAGGCAAGGTCCACCTGTGAACCGATCCTGCCGATTTTCGTTCCCCGGTATTCCTCTTTGATGACCTCACCGTAAAATAATAATGGAATGCGATGATATTCAGGCGAATGATAGTACCAGTTCTTCTGTGAGAAATGACTGTGATCGGCGATGAGTATGAACAGGGTACTGTCGTACCAGGACTGCCGGCGTGCTTCCCTGAAATAATTACCAAGACACTGATCGGTATAATACGCAGAGTTCAGGTAGTCGTTGATCACCGCATTATAACCCCAGTCCCTTTTCACCGCCAGAGGCATATCAAAGGGCGAATGAGTGCTCAGGGTGAATACGGAAGAAAAGAAGGGGGTCTTCTCCCCTGCCAGGTCATCCAGTTGCTCTTTCAGCGTGAATTCGTCATGAATACCCAGCTTGGCACGGGGGAAAGCCGGGTTGAAATCATAGATCTCCTTGATCCTCTGGAAACCGTTGTAATAAATGTAGCTTTTGATGTTTCCGTAGATCAGCTGCCCGCCGAAATAGAACGAGGTGGCATAGCCCTGCCCGATCAACTGGCGCGTCAGGCTGGGTAATTTGTTGTACTTATCCGGCTGGACGGCAATGGAGCTTATCGGGTGGGCCGGGAATCCTCCGAAAAGACAAGCTATTCCCTGTTCCGACCTGGTCCCGCTGGCATAGATGCGGGTAAAAAGGACTCCCTCCCGTTGCAAAGAGTCAAATTCCGGAGTGATCCCCGGCTCTCCCCCCAGAGCCTCGATCAAGTCGGCCGACCAGCTTTCAAGAAGGATCAGGACAATATTGGGACGGCTTATCTTCAGTAGCTCGGCCGTGGTGTCCTTTTCAGTGTGGTAAAGCTCCTGTATGGTCTTCTGAGCCTCTTCAGGAGGATAATGTTCAAATGGATTCTTTCCTTTGTAACGATTATTTTCACGAGCGCTGGCTGCCAGGTTGAAAAAGGAATTTGTCGCGGCCAGATTGAGAATCTGGTGCGTGGAATAATAGGCCTGGCTTTGCATGATCGGGATCTCCCGTGTTCCCCCGCGTGCCCCCAATATAAGCAGCGGCGGGACGAGGAGAAAAAATAGAACCGTAAACACAATGTTGCGCCTGATCGCTCGGATGGGTTTGAAAAAAAACCTGGCATAGAGCCAGCAGGTGAGGGTCAACTGGGTAAGAAAGATTATCAACAGGATGAAAAACACCTTTGTTTCGGCTGTGTTATATATTTCAGAGGGATTGGAAAGATACAACAGGGCCTTGTAGGGTAATTTTGTTCTCCATTCAAAATAAACACCGTTTTCCGCTCCAATGATCAACGCATAAAGGAAAACGACCAGAAAGGTGTAGCCTTTATGGAGCCAGTTCAGCCAGTTTGGACTGTAGATGGATTGCACTACCAGGATCAGGAACGGGATGAAGAGAAGATAGCAGGTTGTTGCAAAATCCAGGGGGAGTGCATGCCAGAAAGCGGCCAGGGCATGCCCGAACCCGGCATCCTCCTGAGCGATCAACCCTGCGTAATAGGTCATGAAGACAGCCCTTCCAATCGCAAAGGCCACAAGCCAGAAAACAAACTGCATCAACAGGTTAAAAAGGATCCGCTTCATAATTTCGATTGGAAGGATGGAATAAAATGGGCGTAAAATTAGGAATTAATTGACAAAACACGGATGAACGGATACGATTGGACAATTTATTCTACTTTTGTTGATCACAAGATATCCGGATGAGCGCGGAAGATAATTTTACCCGTATCAGGAACCGTTTGCCCGGGGGAGTAACCCTGGTGGTTGTTTCCAAAACCCGCTCCGAGGAGGACATTCTGCGCCTGTATCGTTTGGGACACAAAACATTTGGAGAAAACAAGGCCCAGGAACTCACCGGTAAAAGGCATTTGCTGCCTGCCGACATTCAATGGCACTTCATCGGGCATTTACAGACGAATAAAGTTAAAGCTATCGTTCCTTTCGTTCATATCATTGAAAGCGTCGATAGTTTGCATTTATTGTCTGAGATAGAAAAACAGGCAAAAAAGCAGAACCGGATCATGGATTGTTTGCTGCAAATGTACATTGCGACCGAGGAAACAAAATTTGGACTGTCGCAGCAAGAAGCCGAAGCGATTCTCTCATCCCGGGAATATAAGACCATGGGATCTGTCAGGATCAGGGGAGTGATGGGCATGGCATCCCTGACGGCTGACCGGGAGAAGATCCGGCAGGAATTCAGGCTGCTGAACGAAACATTTCAGTATTTAAAAAAGACCTATTTTGCAGGTGCTGAGGGGTTTTCGGCGATCTCCATGGGAATGTCGGGGGATTGGGAGATTGCGGTTGAAGAAGGTGCAACGGTTGTCAGGATCGGGACAGCGATTTTCGGAGAACAGATGTCATCCCCGGCAAAACTATGAGCACAGCGATCCTCATCAAAAATAAAAAAGCTGCTTTTGAATATTTCCTTCTGGAGGAGTTCACTGCCGGCATTCAGTTAACCGGGACGGAAATCAAATCAATCCGGACCGGAAAGGTCAGTTTTGTGGATTCCTTCTGTGTTTTTGAAGGAAGGGAACTATATGTAAAAGGGTTACATATTTCTGAATATTCTCACGGAACACATTACAACCATGATCCAAAGAGGGACCGGAAGCTGCTTCTGACGGCCAGGGAGCTGAAAAAGCTGGCGACCAGGGTGAAGGAAAAAGGGTTTACGATCGTTCCGGTGCAGCTGTACATCAACGAGAAAGGATTTGCAAAACTCGACATAGCGCTGGCCAGGGGAAAGCACACCTTTGACAAGCGGGATACGCTGAAGCAGAAAGATCTGCGGCAGGAGATGCAGCGGGGGCGGGAGCGAGAGGGGTAGGCGATCGGCGGTCAGCAGCTTGTCCTGATGAGCGAAGTGAAATCAGGATCAGCAGTCAGGAGTAATACAATTGAACAAGGAATAACAATTTGACAATTTGACACCGAATAATGACGAATGAACCGTAAACCATAAATTCGATTGTGATGAAGCAAAAACCCCGGTTAGGATTCTGGCAGATCTGGAACATGAGCTTCGGTTTCATGGGCATACAGTTTGGCTTTGCCCTTCAGAACGCCAATGTCAGCCGCATCTTTGAGACCCTGGGGGCCAGTGTTGAAAGCATTCCGATCCTCTGGATAGCAGCCCCGGTCACAGGATTGATCGTTCAGCCCATCATCGGTCACATGAGCGACAACACCTGGAACCGATTGGGAAGAAGGAGGCCTTATTTTCTGACGGGAGCCATCCTGGCATCGCTGGCGCTTTTGTTCATGCCCAATTCACCCGTGTTGTGGATCGCAGCCGGGACACTCTGGATCATGGATGCCTCCATCAATATTTCCATGGAACCGTTCCGTGCCTTTGTCGGGGACATGCTACCTTCCGAGCAGCGAACAAAAGGCTTCGCAATGCAGAGCTTCTTCATCGGCACCGGTGCCGTGATCGCCTCAGCCCTCCCCTACATCCTGACCAACTGGCTGAACGTTCCCAATACTGCCGTGGAAGGACACGTTCCCCTGTCGGTGAAATATTCGTTTTACATTGGCTCCGCTGCATTCATTCTTTGTGTGCTCTGGACCGTGATCCGAACAAAAGAATACTCACCAGGAGAACTGGCAGAGTTCAGCAAACAGGAAGAGGTTATCAGCCACAGGGCCGTGCACGATGAAGCTTCCCTCCCTGCCAGAAGGTTTCTACGCTCAAGCATCATCTGGGTCGCCGGGGGGATCTTGCTGGGTTTTCTGGTGTACTGGTTCAAACTGGCAGGGGAACTCTACATCCTGGTCGTGGGCCTGGTTGTTTTTGGATTGATACAAAGCATCGTAGGATGGCTGATACAGTCAGGAAAAACAAAAAATGGATTTGTCGTGGTCATCAATGACCTGTTCAAGATGCCAAAGACCATGGGGCAGCTGGCTATCGTGCAGTTCTTTTCCTGGTTTGCGCTATTTGCCATGTGGATCTACACCACTGCCGGGGTGACCAGCCACATTTACGGCACACACGATACCTCATCCGCACTCTATAATGAGGGAGCCAACTGGGTGGGGATCATGTTTGCGGTGTATAACGGCTTTGCCGCCGTGGTGGCCTTTCTGTTACCGGTACTGGCACGCTGGACCAGTCGCAAGATTACCCATATGATCGCACTGATCGCAGGAGGCATTGGATTGATCTCGGTCTATTTCATCAAGGATCCGAATGTGCTTGTTCTTTCCATGCTGGGGGTAGGTCTGGCGTGGGCCAGCATCCTGGCCATGCCCTATGCGATCCTAACAGGTTCGCTTCCGCAGAACAAGCTAGGAACCTATATGGGCATATTCAACTTTTTCATCGTCATCCCGCAGATTATGGCTGCAACGATCCTGGGCTTTTTCGTGAAATCCATTGCGGGCGGTCACCCCATCTACGCACTGATCCTGGGAGGATGCTCGATGTTCGTGGCCGCTATCCTGACGCTTCTGGTGCATGATGTGGATGCACCGAAAAGGGTAAAGTAAATCAAAGGGACTACTTTGCAGGAACCACATCATATTCCATCGTGACCAGCAGGTCGGCAGTGGGTTTGAGCGCCCCGACCATTTTGTGCTCCTGCTCCAGCACGCGCATCCGGTATTCATTCTGAGGCTCCTTGCCCCTGACCACCTGGGCCTTCTTCGTTTCATGATAGGTAAGCTCGATGAACACCCTCACGTCGGCCTCTTCAGTCTTGACCGCGTACAATCCGTCGATGATCAGCATGTCGATACCCTTGAAATCCGTGGTGAGCTGATCGATCTGTTCGGTGACCAGGTCGACGCAGGGCATGGTCGAGGTTTTACCCTCCTTAAAGTCCCGGATGTTGCGGTGGATCGTATCCCAGTCATATTCTCCGTACCCCACCACGTTTTCAATGCCGTGTTCCTTCCGCCACGCGGTTCTTTGCAGTGGATGGATACGGTAATAATTGTCGATGTGGATGGGCTTGGCCATGATCCCGTGCTGGCGGAGGCCCCTGGCCACAACGTGAGTCAGTTCTGATTTTCCCGAGCCCGATTCACCTGAAATCGCAACGATATATTTCTCTTTGCGGTTTTTCAGGATGTGTTCCAGGATCTTCGCACCCGCTTCGCGGTGCTTGTCGGTGATCAACAATACATCTCCCAGCATAATTGAACATATTAAATATTTAATACTACATACTTCATCCTTCATAATACTTATGAACCACCCATCCGGAATCAGCCAGGATCAACTCCCTGTCCCTAAGGAATATCCGGACATCTGAACGATCTTTTAAATCGGCTTTTATCTTTATGGTCTGGTGAGTCACTTCGCATTCATAATCAATCCCCCTGAAGGTAAAGGAGTAGGCCACCTCACGCCAGTGGGCGGGCAGGTGAGGTTCGATCCTGACGTAGTCGCCTTTCAGGTTCAGGCCGCCATAAGAGCTGACGGCTATCCATACCGTACCCGCCATCACCCCTGCATGAATCCCTTCAGCCGTTGTCCCTCCCTGGACATCCTGATAATCACTGGTCAGCGCATCCAGGTAAAGCTTCCAGCTGAGCTTGCGGTCACCCACCCGGTTGGCCAGGAGTGCGTGCACTACACGGCTCAACGTGGATCCGTGTGACGTTCGCGCAAGATAATAGTTCAGGTTCTTTTCCGGATAATCAGAAGGCATTTCATAGTGCATCTCTCTAAAAATCCGGTCAAGTTCCTGTTTGTCAAAATTATAGAATAGCATCAGGGTATCGGCCTGCTTGGCAACCTTGTACTCATCCGGAGACTTCCCTTCGGCTTTCAGCAGCCTGTCCAACCGGTAAATGTTACCGTATTTGCTTCTGTAATGGTCCCAATCGAGCTCTTTCAGGTCAAAATATCCGTCATATTGTGCGAGAATACCATCGGAAGAGACCACCAGGTTCAGTTTACTGCCGATGGATTTCCATTGAAGGACCTCGGCTTCACTTAGTCCGATCTTTTCACACAATTTGATCCAGGATGGCGGGTCCATCAGTTCCATCAGGTCATCGGCGATCTCAAAGATCCAGGCCACCATCAGGTTCGTATAGGCATTGTCGGTCAGTCCGCCCCGGTCAGCATCCTTGTATTTCTCGTGAAATTCATCAGGACCCATGACCCCTGAGATGGAATACCTGCCTGTTGCCGGATTCAGCATACACTTGCCAGACCAGAAACGGCAGATCTCGAAGATCAGCTCCGCCCCGTAATCCTGCAAGAACGCCCTGTCATCCGTAATTCGGCAGTAATCCCACACGTTATAGGCAATGGCCAGGGAAACGTGTCGCTGCAGGGAGCTATGGTCGGGACCCCATTCACCCGAAACAGGGTTCAAATGAATGGTCTGAGTTTCTTCCCTGCCATCACTGCCGCTCTGCCAGGGGAACATGGCGCCCCGGTAGCCGTGCTCTTTTGCATACCTCCTCGCAGCATCCAGGCGCCTGTAGCGGTAAAGAAGCAGCGAACGGGCGACGACAGGGAAGTGGATGGAATAAAAGGGCATAATATAGAGTTCATCCCAGAAGATGTGTCCCCTGTAAGCCTCACCGTGAAGTCCCCTGGCCGGCAGGCCCGCATCCAAAGTGGCATTGTTCGGGGAGGCAGTCACCAAAGTATGAAACAGATGCAACCTGAGCAATTTCTGAGCAAACCGGTCACCCGTAACCCGTACATCGATCTTTTGCCAGATCTTCGACCAGCAGTCTTTCGACTCATTGGCCACTTCATCGAAGGTGCTGTACAGCATGACCGAATCCGACACCTTTTCAACCAGCTCACCGGCAGGAATATCACTTGAAGTATAGATCGAAACCAGTTTATCGATCTTCAGGCTTTCGCCAGGCGAAAGCTGCACGCCAAACAGGACCTCCGAGCAGGCAGATGCATTAATATACTTAAAATCAGGATGATAGAGTTTATCATTACGATAAATTGTGTAGGTTGCCGCGTTGGCAATCCTGATCTTCGACTGTGTTGTTTCAACAACCAGGTAGTGAACATCCTGCTGCCCGTCTGAGGCAATTCCCTGCAGGTGTTTTTGATTCAATTGTTTATACCGGTCAACACCTGCATTGACATGGTCGCCCGACAGGGAAGAGCGGAAGGTGATCTCACCGGAATAATTCATTGGTGTCAGGGTGTATTCGAGGGCGGCCACGTGGGGATCCGCCATGCTGGCTATCCGGCTGGATTGGATCCGGGTCTCCCGTCCCTGCGGATCCCTGACCGTCATCAGGCGGGTCAGGATGCCATCCTGAAAATGGAGTGACCGTTGGATGGAGGTGATTTCAACGGCATTGACATCCAGCCAGGGGCCGTCGCCGATCCTGAACTGGATCACTGTCCAGTTGATACAGTTGACAAAGTCTTCGTTTTCAACATCCTTATCCCCCACTTTTGAAACCAGCCGGTTATAGATGCCGGCCATATAGGTCCCTGGATAATGATGAGCGCAGGCAGACTGTTCCTCCATACAGCCTCTGGTTCCGAAATATCCATTCCCGACCGTGAGGAGTGTTTCGCGGGTTTTCTCTTTGCCGGGATCATAACCGTGATAGGTGATTGACCAGGAATCCCGAACAAGTCCCTTGCTGAACCATTCGGCGATGCCATCGAAGCCAATCTCGCTGATATCGGTTACTACGACGTCGGCACCGTTTTCAAGAAGTTCCCGGGTGTTTTCCTCGCGGGCGATTCCCAGCGTCAGTCCAAAATTCCCTCTGGCACCTGCCTGCACACCGGAAACGGCATCCTCAATGATCACAGCCCTGTTATAGGGCACTCCAAGGCGATCGCACGCGGTTGTAAAAATATCCGGTTCAGGTTTTCCCTGGAGGCCCAGTTCGGCCGACACGACACCATCCACGCGTGCTTCAAACAGTTCCAGCAAGCCGGCGGCATTCAATACGGCCTCACAGTTCTTGCTGGAGGATGCGACCCCGATCCGGATGCCTTCCTCTTTAAGCTTGTGGATCAGCTGTACCGTGGAGTCAAAAACTTCAACACCTTCATTATCAAGAACTTCGTTAAATGCCCTGTTCTTGCGGTTCCCCAGCCCGCAGATCGTTTCCCGGCTTTCGCCATCGGAGGGATCACCCCAGGGAAGCTTGATCCCCCTGGATTCCAGGAAGGATTCCACCCCTTTGTACCTGGGCTTCCCGTCAACATAAGGAAGGTAATCGTTTGCATGGGTAAATTCCCGGAAGGGCGTGGATGTCCGCCTGCTGTAATCAAGCAAAAATCCATCAAACATTCGCTTCCAGGCGGCGCTGTGCACCAGGGCCGTTTTGGTGATCACACCATCCAGATCGAACACCACCGCATCAAAATCATATTTCGGCATAAAAGTGTGTATTTTCGCTTTTAATTGAACATCCGTCATTCACCCCACATCCTGGGAAGCCAGCGGGAATTCGACGAACAGGGTGGAGCCTTTCCCGGCTTCGCTGGTGCACCATACCTTTCCGTTCATTACCCTCACATATTTCACGACGATCGACAGTCCGGGGCTCTCCGCTTCATTCCCCGGGACATTTGCCTTTTGAGTCTGGTATTTCCCGTATAATTTCATCCTATCCTGCTCATTGATGCCGGGTCCTTCATCCCTGATTTCAATCCTTGCCCTGTCATCATTCTGATAAAGCCGGATCCAGATTTGCTTTCCGGCAGGTGAAAATTTGATGGCATTGGAGAGAAGATTTTCGACGATCAGTGAGGCGTAGTTTGGGTCGACCACCGAACAGAGATCGGAAGTTTCCGTTATGAGCGTGATATCCTTCTGTGCAACCGCATAGGCATAAAGCTCCGTTATTTCCTTCAGGATGACGGCAAGGTTAACCTTCTGGGGTCGAAAGGCCATGCTTCTGGTCTCGATTTCATTGATGTCCACGATCTGGTCAATGATCCGGTTGATCCTTCTCAAGGAATTGTCGATCAACTCAACCGATTTGACCTGATCGCGGGTAAGGTTCTCAGACTGCGATTTGAGAAGATCGGCGAGGCATAGGCTGCTGGTCAGGGGATTTCGCAGGTCGTGTGCCAGAACGTTGATCAGGTGGAATTTCTCTTCATTCAGCCGGGAGAGTTCCTCATTCTTGGTTTCAAGCTCCCTTTGCTGGAGCTTGATGTTTTGATTATGGAAATCTATTTCCTTGTTTTGTTTCTGGATCTTAAGATAGCTCTGGGCCAGTTTCCTCTCCAGTTCATTCATGTCCCTGATACGATTCAAGACCAGCCGGATCACTCCATACATCACCTTGATGTCGGATTCCATCAGCCGGGAGAATTCACTTCGATCCAGCCGGTACAGGAGGGTTTGCTCTTCAGAGGTGATGGAAGCTGATCGCGGTGAGGAGTCAAGCAGTGCAAATTCGCCAAACACTTTTCCCTGGCTGAGGCGGGCAAGCACATGATCGCCCACATGAACCCTGACTGATCCCAACGCAATGACGTACATTGCATTTCCTTCATCCCCTTTACGGAAAACAACCTCCTGCTTTGTCTTTTTTTCTTCCTCCATGAGTTTGCAGATCCTGGTCAGTGTATCCTCCGGAAGGTCTTTAAAGACGTCCACCTGCTGCATGAGCATTATTTTTCTCGCAAGCGGATCCTGGTCTTCGGGCAATGCCATGGTTGAATGATTAAATTGACAACTTACTGTCCCACATTGATCCAATAATAAGCGTAAGGCGGCAGCCAGAGTGCATTTTCAGCTTCACCAAGCACCAGCACCTGATCAAGCAGGTCTGTCTTGGTGAAGCCGGGCAGAAGTTCGGGTATGGCAACCTCTTCCTCCTGACCGGCAAGATGATGAATGACCAGTATCTTCTCTTTCCCGTACGATCTCAGGTAGGAAAGCACCGATGACAAGGCTGTCCCGTCTTTCTTTTTGATCTCCATCCATTGCAGTTCACCCCTGCCAAAACAGGAATAAAGTCTTCGTACCCGTACCATGCGGCTGACCTGGCTGAAAACGCCGTACTCCAGTGAGTCGGACTGTTGCAGCCTGTGATCCAGCTCTTCCCAGTCGATCATCCCCCTGACCAGGAACCGTGTATCGTCCTTTCCCGACAACTGGATCATTTGCTGGTAATAAGATTCGTCGTTGGTCTTGCCAAACTCATCACCGTAGTAAATGACGGGTGTTCCGGGAAGGGTCAGCATGATGGAGAAGATCATTCCTATCTTGTCAGGATCACGATCCATAAGTTCTGAAAGCCTTGCCGAAAGTCCCTGGCCGAGCCGAAAGTCCCATTCCGGCTTTTTACAGTATTTTTCATGGATATATCTCCGGTCTTCCTCCGTCACATAGACCAGTTCGAGGCTTAGTTCATCGTGGCAGCGAAGAAAGGTGAACCATTGTGCATTATCCGGTATGGCAGGAGTTATTTCAGGGCTCAGTGTGTGCCGGACCGGCTGGCTGCTTTGCAATGCCACAGTCTTAAACAGCTGGGGCATCAGCGGGAAATGGTAACCTGCATTGCATTCGTCACCTTTGCCGAAGTATTCGACCACCAGGTGGGGCTTCTGGCAGGCTTCGGCCAGCAGAAGCGTATCCGGCCGAACGTAATCCAGGGCAGCGCGCAGGAACCGGAGGAGAGTATGCGTCTGTGGCAGGTTCTCACAGCTGGTGCCTTCCTCCTTCCAGATATAGGGTATGGCATCGGCACGAAAACCGTCAACCCCTTTTTCGAGCCAATAAAGGAGATGGCCTGCCATTTCAAGAAGAACCAAGGGATTCCTGTAATTCAGATCGGGCTGGAACTCAAAAAAACGATGAAAAAAATACTCCTCCCCGTCTTTCTCCCAGTTGCTGGTACAGAGACCCTTGAATATGATCCGTGCTTCCCTGTATTTTTGATCATCTTTGTTCCAAATATAATAATCTCTGAATGGATTATCAATGGATTTTCTTGACTCCTTAAACCAGGGATGTTCGTTGGATGTATGATTCAAAGCGATATCAAAAATGACGCGGATGTTTTTTTGGTGAGCGCGTCCGAGAAATTGCACGAAGACCGATTCTTTTTCCTGACGGGAAGCTGTGGCCGGAAGGTCCAGCAGATTCGACCGGATGCTTTGATAGTCACTGATGTCGAAGCCTGCATCCCGCATGGGGGATTCCAGGATGGGAAGCAACCACAGACAGTTCACGCCCAGCCGGGTCAGGTAATCCAGTCTGGATTCCAACCCGGGGAAATCCTTGTTGAAAAGGTCAACATACAGTGAATACACGACCACATCCTTGTACCACCCCGGCGGATTGGGAGCCAGGGTGATGCGTTCTTTTACGCATTTCAGCTCAATGAAAAAATCATTCAGTTTTTCCGTTGGCCAGCCAGGATACAATTCGTTCCAGCATTGGGTCAACACGTTGAATTCATCGTCGTTAGACTGCATCTGCCCGTTGGTTTTAAAGCTCAAAATTACAAAAAAATCAATACTGTCCCGTGCCGCGCGGCCTGATGATTTGATTCCTGCATTTCTATCGATATTTGCGGGAGAAATTGTAATTTTAAGCCCAAATCAATTCTGACAGAAACGATGATCAATCAGAAAAATGGACGGTGTGCCAAGTCCATGTTTTTCATCTTTTTTATTTTCATTTTCTTTTTTGTGAACTTCTGCAGGGCGCAATCCATTGGTTATGCGATCGTTGGTGATCACAATCGAATGTCGGTCACGTTTGAAAACCTGAACAACCTGGTGGTCATGCCGGTAAAGATCAACGGGCTTCTCCCCTCCAAGTTCATTCTTGATTCAGGGGTATCGCTGACCCTGCTGACCGAAAAGGCCCTCTGCGATATCCTGGAGATTCCGTGCGACAGGCGGATCAGTTTGCCCGTGATCGGTCTTTTGGATTCCATCACCGGTTGCATAGCGACGGGTGTAAAAATAGATCTGCCCGGCGTAAAGAGTCACGGACAGAACCTGGTCGTACTGGATGAAGATTACCTGAACCTGAAAAGCTTTCTGGGAAATAATGTCCAGGGGATCATCGGTTATGACCTGTTCCGGAATTTTGTCGTGGATGTGGATTACATCAATAAAATTGTCACCCTGATCCAGCCCGGTCACTTCAGGCCTCCGCGCAAATACGAAAAAATTTCTGTTGAGATGATCAGCAACCGGCCTTACATTCAGTGTGAAGCCACTGATGAAAATGGTTACTCCCACACTCTTACCATGCTGGTTGATCTGGGAGCGAGCTTTGCCATTATGTTCGAGATTGATTCAGCACAGGTGGTCGGCATACCTTCCACGAACCTGGAGACCGTCGTGGGCAGGGGTCTGGGAGGAGACATCGCCGGTTATGTGGGAAGAATAAAGCAATTTAAGATAGGATCGTACGTACTGGATGATGTCATTGCTTCCTTTTATGATAAATACCGCACCCACGACGTCATCCCCGAGGTCCGCCAGGGTGCCATTGGAGGCGATGTTCTAAGCCGGTTTCAACTTATTATTGATTACCCGGGAAAAGCGATCTACCTAAAAAGGAACTTTTCATTCAACCGGTCATTTGAATTCAACCTGAGCGGCATCGAAATGGTTGCTTCCGGCATCGGGCTCAACCTGTACACCATCACCCGCGTCATCCCCCGGTCACCTGCCGATCGGGCCGGCATCCTGCCCGGCGACAGGATCGTCATGTTCAATGGTAAATCAACCGAAGAAATGGCCCTGAACGAGCTTAATCACGAGCTTCGGCTGAAGCCCGGTAAAAAAATCTGGTTAAGATTGGAACGGAACGGTCAAAGGATCAAACGTTCTTTTAAGCTAGAGAGAAGCATTTAAGTCAGCAGCCTGTCCCCAGGAACGTGGTGTCGAAGGATCAGCAGCCGTCAGTTAGCAGATTGCAGTTGGCAGGTTACATCTGGGGTTTTTGTAATTTTGCAATCCGTTTTGAATTCATAAATAACCATTTGATCGCCTTCATGAAAAAACCAATCCTTGCCATTGCCTGCATCACCCTCCTGATCAGTTGTTCCCGCCTGGAAGACCTAAGGATCCATTCAACTGACGATGTCGTGGGGCTTGCCTCCCCTGTTAGACTCCAGTATGATTCTACCGTCATTTACCTTCAGGACTATTTCGTCGATGTGAGCGGAATCGACTCGGTGCATATCGGCGAAGAGGCTGTTCCAATGACTCCTGACCGCTCACTGGTTTACCGGTCCGATCCATCCGGCTTGCCCGTTATGGAAATGAAGGTCTGGATAGCCGGCCAGCCCTATTCCATCCCTGTCCTGAAGTCCAGGAAACTTCCTTACACGTTCAGGTTCGATCCGCAGGGAAAAACATACCAAACCGTCAATATCAAAGGAAGTCTGAATGGATGGAATCCCTCGGCCACGCCGATGGAATTCAAGGATGACCTCTGGCAGGCGAACGTTGTGCTCAACCCCGGGACCTACCAGTATTTGCTGGTCGTTGACGGAATGGAGATGCTCGACTCAGCCAACGCAGAGGTCATCGACAACAACATGGGCGGATTCAATTCCGGGCTTGTGCTTGGAAGCCTTGATGATCCACTGTCGCCGGAACTGTACACCGCTTCGCTGGAAGATGATGACATCATTGTCAAATCCGTGAATCCGGTTGACGAAGTCTTTGTCTTATGGAACAATTACCGGCTGGATGAGCGGTTCATTGAAAATGAGGAGGGTAATTTCGAAATTGAAGTGCCGGCCGTTGCTGCCGTGACTGAACGATCCTTCATCCGGGTCTGGGCCTCTAACGGCCATGGCGTCAGCAATGACCTTCTGATCCCGCTGCATTACAGAAAAGTGCTCCTTGACCCTGGACAGCTGGTACGGATGGATGAACACGGAATGATCATCTATAACATACTGGTCGACAGGTTTTACAATGCCGACACCACCAATGACCATCCCGTCCCAAGTCCGGAAATCCACCCCAAGGCCAATTATTTCGGGGGCGATATTGACGGGATAACTCAAAAAGTGGAGGATGGTTATTTTGATGATCTGGGCATCAATACCATCTGGATCTCCCCGGTTGTTCTGAATCCTGACGGTGCCTTTGGCCAGTATCCCTCGCCTCGCACCAAATTTTCAGGTTACCACGGCTACTGGCCCATTTCCTTCACCAAAGTGGACTACCGGTTCGGTACCGCACAGGATCTCAAAGAGCTATCGGAGGCACTTCACCGGAAGAACAACAATCTCCTGCTGGATTTTGTCGCTCATCACGTACACCAGGAACATCCCATCTACACGGCTCATCCCGAATGGACCACCAGCCTGTACCTGCCGGATGGCACCCTGAACACGGAGAAGTGGGATGAGTACAGGCTTACCACCTGGTTTGATGTTTTCATGCCGACCCTCGATCTGTTCAAGCCGGAGGTTTACCAGATGCTTTCCGATTCGGCTCTCTACTGGGTAAAAGAATATCAGCTGGATGGGTTCCGCCACGACGCGACCAAACATGTTCCGGAAATCTTCTGGAGAACGCTCACCCGCAAGATCAAACAGCAGGTCATTTTACCGGAAGACCGGGAGATCTACCAGATCGGTGAAACCTACGGCAACGGCGACCTGATAGGCAGTTATGTCAGTTCCGGACAGATGGATGCCCAGTTCGACTTCAATGTCTACGATGCGGCGATCGCCGTTTTCGGAAAAGAGAGCGAATCCTTCGACCGTCTCGACAACACCCTGAAGGAAAGCTTCATGTACTATGGCAACCACAACCTGATGGGCTATATTTCAGGGAACCAGGACCGGCCAAGGTTCATCTCCTATGCAGGCGGTTCGCTTGGCTGGGAGGAAGACGGGAAACGTGCGGGGTGGACACGGGACATTGGTGTTGGTGATCCGGTGGGGTACAAGCGACTGGCCCAGCTGATGGCGTTCAACATGACCATTCCGGGCGTACCTGTGATCTTTTATGGTGATGAGATCGGCCTTCCCGGCGCCAATGATCCGGATAACCGCAGATGGATGAAATTTGACAACCTGACGGATGAAGAGAACGACCTCCGGGAAACGGTCAAAAAACTGATCGACCTGCGGAAGTCAAACCTGGAGTTCATTTACGGGGACTTCACCCCCCTGCTGGTTTCAGAGTATGCCTATGCCTATGCAAGAGACTACTTCGGAAGAACCAGCATTGTCGTTTTCAATAAATCAGGTAACCAGCAGGTAATTGAATTATTCCTGCCGGAAAGAATGGAGGAAGATGTGTTCAAGGCTCTCTTTGGGTCTCAGATAAAGATTAAAGACAATCATATCCAAATGACTATGGCAGGGAACAGTTTTGACGTTTTGAGCTCTAAAGAATGAGCCTTTTCAGAAAAGTAATAATTTTGGACTAAAGTCCATTAACTGGTTGATTATCAATTACACCGGCCTTAAGGCCGGTGTAAAGCAAATTACTGATTTATAGGGCTTTAGCCCTAAATTAAGGTTCATTAATCCTTTTTCGGAGAGAACTCAGGAATAGAACACGGTTAACACAGAAAACGAAGACAATCAAGGAACAAGCATTCTGAAAATAGTACTTAAAATTTCAAATCATGAAACATTACCAGAATTCCCTTTCAGCTTTGATGAGTTTCATCGTCATTGCATTCCTCTGGACGGCATGCAAGCAACAACCAACAGAGATCATTGGTAAATCAAGGCTTCCTGACAGCGAGATCAAACACCCTGAATGGAGCAAAAATGCCAACATCTACGAGGTGAACATCCGCCAGTACACCCCTGAAGGGACATTCCTTGCTTTTGTGAAGCACCTCCCCCGCCTGAAAGAAATGGGAGTTGACATTCTATGGTTGATGCCCATCAATCCTATCGGCGAGCTGAACCGGAAGGGCACGCTGGGAAGCTACTATGCCATCCGGGATTACCTTTCAGTCAATCCGGAGTATGGCACCCTGGACGATCTGAAACTTCTGGTCAGCAGGGCACACGAGCTGGGCATGAAGGTGATCCTTGACTGGGTAGCCAACCATACTGCCTGGGATAATACGCTCATCGAAGAATGCCCCGAATGGTACAAGAAGGACACAGCCGGAAAGCTGGTTTCCCCATATGATTGGACCGATGTGCTGCAGCTGGATTACGACCAGCCGGAATTGCACGATTACATGATCAATGCGATGAAGCACTGGATCATTGAGGCCGACGTAGATGGGTTCAGGTGCGACGTTGCCAGCATGGTCCCCACTGAATTCTGGAACAAGGCACGCAGGGAACTGGATCAGGTAAAGCCCGTCTTCATGCTGGCTGAATCCGAGAAGCCGGAACTCCTAAAAAGTGCATTTGACATGGATTACGGCTGGGAATTCCATCACATCATGAACCAGGTGGCTCAGGGAAAAATGAATGTCATCAACATGGTGGACTATTTCAGGAAAACGGATACACTCTACCCTGGCAACAGCTACCGGATGTATTTCACTTCCAACCACGATGAGAACAGCTGGCAGGGGACTGAGTTCGAACGGATGGGCGATGCCGCATCCCTGATGGCGGTCCTGTCAGCCACGGTCCCCGGCATGCCCCTGATCTATACCGGACAGGAAGCCTGTCTGGACAAACGGCTGGAATTCTTTGAAAAAGATACCATTGACTGGGACAGGAATGCAGAATATAAAGAATTTTACCGCGTCCTGCTTGCGCTGAAGGACCGGAATAAGGCACTATGGAATGGCAATGAGGGAGGACTGATGGAAATCTTTCCCCTGGCAAATGATTCAGTGGTGCTTGCATTCACGCGGCAAAAAGACACCGACCGGATTGTGGCCCTCTTTAATTTTTCGAATGAACGGCAGGAAGTCAAGCTGAAAAATTTTGCCTATCGGGGGAATTATACGGATGTCTTTACCGGTGACGAGCTATCCTTAAGAAAAAGGGCTCTGTTCAAGTTGGAGCCCTGGGATTACAGAATTTTTGAGCTTCTAAAATGACCTCACCCCCTTTCTCCCCCTCTCCTTGAGGAGAGGGGGTTGGGGGGTGAGGTTTTCTTTCTAGTATCCCGGATTTTGCTCCAGTTGGGGATTGGCATCCATTGCAGCTTTAGGAACAGGCCACAACGTTACATGATCCGGCGACATATCCGGCTTTTCCCAGCGTGCTTGCGTATAGGTCCCAAACCTGATCATATCCGAGCGGCGGTGACCTTCAGCATACAATTCTCTTGCTCTTTCGGCAAGTATATCTTCAAGGATTACGGCATTCAACGGTTCAGCTCCGGCACGGGCTCTGATCTGATTCACCAGATCCAGTGCTTCTCCCGAACTGCCACCGGTACGAAGGAGTAATTCGGCTTTCATTAGCAGTACATCCGCATAGCGGAAGATTGGAAAATCGTTGCTCATATACCGGTCGCTTCCTGCTATGAACGGGAATTTGGCTATGCGCGCTCCACACTGCCTCAGGCAGTTAGGCTCCAGCATGTTTACATTGGGTGTAAGGTTTAATCCCGCACCATCAGGATCTCTTGGTTTTGTAGGATTTGCAGGATCAAATTTTTCATAGCTGGGATCCTGGATCTGCACACCCTGGTCATCGTATTGCTTGCCGAACAATAATCCATTTCGCCTGAGATCGGTCGAATCGAACATGTTAAAAAAGGCTTCCTGAGCACAGACACCATTCCAGGTGGCGCTCTGGATGCCAAACTTGCTTTGAAGACTGTAATGCAATGTAAACAGATGCACTTCAAAGCCCTGGGCATTTACCTGGTCGAAAGGAAGACCCATGATGTGCTCACGGGAGTTGGTGGCATTGGCCACGAAATTGCTGAAGAAATCCGGTTCCAGCTCATAGTTATCTGAGAGAATGATGGCATTGCATAAATCAAGAGCTTCCTGATATTTCGGTGTCCCGATGAAAACTTCGGCATTCAGATATAATTTGGCAAGGATTAAAGAGGCCGAAAAGTAATTGATCCGGCCATACATAGGCAAACCCGTTTCTGTGGAAAGGAGAGGCATGGCTTCCGTAAGCTCCTTTTCAATGAAGTCAAAGACTTCTGCCCGCGTATTGGTTGATGGCTTATAATCGGCAGGATAATCGAACCGGTCCACGATAGGTACGTTTCCGTACAGATCGATCAGCCAGTAATAATACAAAGCCCGTAATCCCCGCAGTTCAGCGATGGCTATCAGGGCGTTTTCACCTTCCACTCCATTGAACTGATCGATGAGCTGGTTGCATTTATTGATACCCTCGTAGCAAATGTTCCACCAGAAAGAGATGTACCCTTCGCTGGATGTCCAGGTCTGCCTGTGATAGCGATGCCATTCGCCACCGTCGAACCAGTCGCCGCCCCGCTGGGGAACAATGATCAGATCAGTACCGGCTTCTTTGCCAATCATGCCGTATTTATGGCCGATCAGCCAGTAAAGGTTGGTATAGGCCGCACCAAATGCATAAATCAGGTTGTCGGGATCCTGAAAAAACAATTCCCCGGTCAGGTCAGAATAAACCTCCTCTTCCAGCTTGGTGCACGAAGGCTGAATAATCCCTAATAAGAAGATTACGATGATTATTTTTACTGATAATGATATTTTTTTCATGACAAAGTCGTATTAATTTTAGAAAATCAGATTAATTCCAAAGGTAAAGGAGCGAGTGCTGAAATAGGTTTTCTCCCTGTCGATGCCAGGAGCAAGAGGATTATTGTTGTCATTGGAATCCCCGTACCTTACTTCCGGATCCACCCCGCTGTAATCTGTAATCGTAAATAGATTCTGACCCGAGAGATATAATTTTATCATCGAAACATACTTATTCTCAGAAAGGTCGAAATTATAGCCAAAGGCAAAATTATCAATCTTCAAAAAGGAGGCCTTTTCCACGTGAACATCTGAGTACTGGATCCCATCCTGTGCTTCAATGAAATCCTGGGCAATGCTCATTCCACTTTGTATGGCAATGGTACTTGGTTCACCGAACCTGGCATTGTTGACATTCACGAGTGAGTGTCCGAAAACGCCTCTGAGAAAGAAGTTCAGATAGAAATTCTTGTATGAAAAGCTGTTTCCCCATCCAAACTGAAAATCAGGTAACCCATTGCCCACGACCGCAACGTCGGTTTTTGCATCAAAGGTGCTGTCGCCGTCTATATCCTTGTATGCTTTAACATACTGTTCCTTGATAGAATCATAGACAATACCCATGTAAACCGGTGCAATGATCTCTCCAATCGGGCCTCCTTCATAGACCTTGATCGTTTCAACTCCCGTCAGATAAGGATCACCCAGCACACCATAGTACCTGACACTTTCCCCTTCAGCAATATCGCTGGTTATCTTATTTAGCTTTGTATTAAGGTAATAAGCAAAATTAAAGTTCGTACTCCACTTAAATGTGTCTTTTGGGGTCACATCAAAATTCAAAGCCAGTTCAATCCCTGAATTCTCAAGTTCTCCCACGTTCAACCACATCCTGTCGGTAGGATACGGCGGTACAGGTACCGTATATTCGAGCATCAGGTCAGTGCTTTTGCTGTTATAGTAGTCGATGGATCCCGAAAGTCTGTAATCCAGCAGGTAGAAGTCGAGTCCAAGGCTCAATTCCTTTTTGACCTCCCATTTCAGGTCCGGATTGGCGTTTCTGACCAGTTTATATGCCTGTATGAAGTCACCCTGATAGAAAAAATTTCCGTTGGGATCCACATTCCACAGGTCCTGTGAGAGATACGGCTGCGGAGGAAGATTGCCGGTTTGTCCGTAGCCTCCCCTGATCTTGAGCCTGTTCACATAAGGAATTTCAACAAACTTGGTAATATCAAAGCCGGCACTCACACCCGGGAAATTCCCCCACTGATTGTTTTTGCCGAACATGGACGATCCGTCACGTCTGAAATTAGCTGTCAGGAAGATGGCATCCTTCCAGTTAGCGGAAGCCCTTGCAAAAAATCCGATCAACGTAGTACCGAATTTATTGCTGCTCACCATTTCGTCATTAGCAACGATTCCCGAAGCAGATCCCAGGCTGTTATAGGTAAAGGCATCGGTAAGAAATCCTTCTCCATAGGCGGAATACCTATCCGTGATCTCTTCCTGCCAGGAATATCCTCCCAGCACTTTCACATTGAAATCATTAAAGTCCTTCTGAAACTCTCCGGTTATTTCCATAAGCTGATGGAAACGATCCTCTGAATTCTTTCGGGCGAATCCAGAATGGTTGCCTGACTTGTCACTGCGGGTGGCATTGTACAGGCTATACTTGCTCGTATAGGTCCCAAACAGGTCATTTCCCCTCTCCTGGCTGTAAAACACACCGAATTTCAACCAGTCGACAGGCTGGAAGTCGGTTTTTATACTTGCGATGATTTCCTTTTTGGTCCCGTCCAGCGTATTCTGTTCAATGGCAGCCACCGGATTGTAAAATGCAAATGCCGGTTGCTGGAAATACCCGCCCCATTCTTCCACAAAAGCTGCCGTGGCAGCTGATGTATCCGATCCGGTTCCATAGATGGGGGCAGTCGGATTATAATTGGTCACAAATCCAAGGGCAGAACCCGGCGCATACTCTTCATCCCGCATGGTTGCTGACAAATTCAAATCGAACGTGAGCATGTCGTTCAGGGCTTTCTGGGTGTAGTTCAGACGTCCGTTCAGCTGATCATAACCCGTGCTTTTAACCACACCATTCGCATTCCTGTAATTGATCGACACCCTGTAGTTCGATTTCTCCTGTGCACCGTTCAGAGCAAGGTTATATACCTGGGTGAATCCGTTCTGGGTAATGGCATCCATCCAATCCGTTTCACTTCCATAATCCGTATGATTCGGAAATTTCAGATACTCATCCTTTGTCAGGACATCAATTTTTTTGTCGATGGTTTCTACCGTAAAATTGGTATTGAAATCAATGGTTGTTCCTTTTTTTCCTTCCGTAAGTTTGCCTTTTTTGGTCGTGATCAAAATCACTCCGGATGCTGCCCTTGTACCATAAATAGCTGATGCAGAAGCATCTTTCAGTACGTCCATGGATGCTATATCCTGTGGATCGACCGATTTCAGGGAGGCACCCTGAACCCCGTCAATGATGATTAGGGGTTCGGTACTGCTGCCAAAAGTGGAAAGGCCCCGGAGCCGGACCGTAAAATCCGCATTGGGGTCCGCACCCGGACGGGCTATCGACAAACCGGCAACCTTCCCCTGGATCAGTTGGATGGGGTCGTTGACATTGCCATCATTAAAGTCTTCTGATTTGACACTTGCAATAGCGCTGGTCACTTCCTTGGTACGCTGCGTACCGTATCCAACCACCACGACCTCGGTCAGCTCTTGTCCGGGTTCAAGTGCAACATTGATCACATCACCGGTGATAGGGATGATCTGGGTAGCATAACCTACATAGGAGAAGCTCAAGGCCTGCACCGTTTCAGGAACGGCCAGGCGGTAGTTGCCATCCAGGTCGGTAACCGTACCAAGGGTTCGGTCATCGGCTGAAGTGATCGTCACCCCGATGAGCGTCTCTTTTGTCTGAGCGTCTATCACGTTCCCTGTGATGGTCCTCTGCTGTGCAATGCCAGAGCTCATGCAGGCCACGAACAATAAGATGAACAAGCCTGCCCTCTTGAACAGTTGTAAATGTTTGATCATATATTCAGTTTTTAAATAATTGAATTTCATAAAACAGGCCCCGAAAATAAGAAATTTTTCATTACATCTCCATTTTTCCGCATAAGTTATCCTTTTGGGCTCCTTTCATACGCCCGAAATGCAAAATCTGTTAAATTTTATCAGGTATTTCAGAAGGTTATAAAAATTAGTCTTAATTTTACACCTGTTCGTCCCATTAAAATTTGGGATTATTATAGAATTGCTCTATTTTTGAAAAAATTTTTGAACTTACTTTAATCATTAATAACCAAATTTTAACCAACATGAAGAAAGCATTACTCCTTACAATTTTACTCGCTTCATTTATTTCATTTGAAGCGATGAGCCAATGCGGACGTGTGAGTCTTATTGGCGAGTTCAATGACTGGGCTGGTGATCATTTCATGACACGCAACCCTGAGAATCCAGCTCTGTTTACAGCATTTCTGACCGTTACGGCGGAAGATGATATCACTGAGCCTCCTGATACTATCATTACCATGAAGTTCCGAGCGAATGCTGACTGGGCAGTAAACTGGGGTGCAGCTGATTTCCCTTCAGGTACAGGCGTTCAGGGGGGATCCGATATTCCTGTCCCTCCGGGAAATTATTATGTCACGTTTGATTGCAGCACGGGCGCGTACGATTTTACGACCACCTGCGGAACCATTGGCCTTATTGGCGAATTCAATGACTGGGCAGAAGATTATCCCATGCATCGCGATCCTGCTGACATGAATCTCTGGACAACGACCCTAACGGTCACGGCCGAAGATGATATATCGGATCCACTTGATGGCATCATTGACATGAAGTTCCGTGAGAACGGAGGTTGGACCGTGAACTGGGGTGCCGCTGATTTTCCTTCAGGCACGGGTTTACAAAATGGAGCCAACATCCCCGTCCCTCCGGGTAAGTATAAGATCACGTTCAACTGCGCCACGGGTGAGTACAACTTCACCACCACCTGCGGAGAAATCGGCATCATCGGTGAATTCAACGGCTGGGCAAGTGATGTGTGGATGACCAGAAGTGAAACCAATCCCGATGAATGGCATGTCGTGCTGTCGCTCAATGATGCACAGGACGTCGACCCAGCGGGTGATGGATTCATCAAAGTGAAATTCCGGGAGAATGCAGATTGGGCGGTGAACTGGGGCAGTACGGACTTTCCATCAGGTATCGGCACCCAGAACGGACCGGATCTTTTTGTACCTCTTGATGAGCTGGGCATCACCACAGATTACTTTGTGACGTTCAACTGCGCAACGGGTGCCTATAACTTTGCTCCAACCAACGGCCCCATCAGCATGATCGGGGAATTCAACGGCTGGAACGGCGATGTACCCCTGAACAGGGATAAAGCAGATCCAAACCTGTGGACCGTTTCCCGTTCCTGGTATGCCGATTCCCAAGTCAAATTCCGCGAAAACAACGACTGGACCTATAGCTGGGGGAACACTGGCTGGCCGTCCGGTACAGGTATCACGGAAAACGGTCCGAACATCCCACTGGTTGCAGGCAAGTACGACGTTACCTTCAACTCGGGTACAGGCGCCTATAACTTTGTGGCCAACGATGATTTCTGCGGGGAAATCGGCCTGATCGGCGACTTCAATGAATGGGGTGGCAGCACCATTCCCTATACCGATCTGTTAATGGTACGTGATCCGGAATACCCAAGCCAGTTTACGGCAACAGTTAACTTCACCAGCTCCACCGGCATTCTCTTCCGAATGGATGCAGACCAGAGCTTCACCGATGTGTGGGGCGGTACATCCCTCTGCCAGACAGGTGTGAAGGATCCTACTAAGATCATCTCCGTTGCAGGTGGAAAATACAACGTTACCTTCAACTTTAAATCAGGGGATTACTGCTTCGAAAGACTGGGCAACTCCGTGATCGCTCCCAAGGTGTTCGCCATGACCATGGATGGTGTTCTGGATGAATCCGACTGGAGAATCAACCAGAACATTTCACGCGTCGTGGATGGTACTGCCAGCACGGACGTGAATACGGTCAACTTTGGTGTCACCTACAACGACGAATTCCTGTTTGTGGGCATCGACATTGTTGACGCGATTCCGTCTAAAAATGATGGAGGTGAAGTCTTTTTGGATGGCAATAAATCAGGCGGCGCCTATGATGACAAGGATGTCCATCTGAAATTCGGGCTCGGCGGCATCGAAATCGTTCACGGACCTGAGGGAATTCAATGCCAGCTAGGTTTTGGACTGACCACCGGCGGATATGCCGGCGAAGTTGCCATTCCATGGGCTGCCCTGGGCCTGACACCGGGTACCGTGATGGGATTCGACATCATCGTTTCGGACGACGACACAGGTGCAGGTGTTGATTATAAACTGGCTTGGAACGGTGGCAAAGAAAACTATACAAACACATCGGGCTTTGGCGACCTGGTCTTCGGAGTGCTGTCGTGCGGGTGCATCAGCATCTATAATGAAACGATCGGTGACGTAGTTTTAAGAAACCCGATCGATGAGCCGACCAAATATGTTGGCACCTATAACCTTGATGCCAATTATAACCTGGTGTTCAGAAAAGATATGCAAAGCACCGTTACCTGGGCAAAGGATGCCTTCCCCGAAGGCGTGGCTGAACTTGGAGGCCCTGAAATACCAGCCACATCCGGCAGATACAGGATCCATTTTGACTGCCTCACAGGAGCATACAAATTTGAGGCTTCTCCTCTGCCTGCTGAAGGTATTGCTTATGTCGCCTATACCACCACTGCACCGGTCATCGACGGCGACCTGGCCGAATATGACTTGGCCTATGGTTCTGAAATCCTTGTGGCAGGAAATGGTCCCAACAACAATACCGTTACCTGGGGCGCCGCATGGGATCAGTACAGCCTTTATTTAGGTGTGAAAGTGGTTGACGCCGTGGTGGAAGGAAGCGGCAATCCGTGGGACAATGATGCCATTGAGTACTACATCGATGGCAACAACGATAAAGGCTCCAAGGTTGAAGCCGGCTTCGACACACAGTTGATTCAGGATTTCATGAGCAATAGCACCGTTGACACTGTCCTCTGGTTTAAAGCCGACGGTGTCCAGGCCACACCCGATCAGTGGGATGCAAAATGGAAACCCACCAGTGATGGCTATGCTGTTGAATTGAGACTGGCCTGGAGCATATTTGACTTTGCACCCGGAAAAGGCAGGGCCATTGGCTTCAGCTTGGGGAACAACGACAGCGACAATGGAATAGGGCGTGATTTTCAGACGGTATGGTACGGAACGGGAAGCAACTGGAGCAATCCTGCTGACCTTGGTGAATTGCAGCTGGCCGGCGGTCCGTATTTCTACGGATTCGAGGAGATCTTCTTCAACACCAGCATCAACCTGTACCCGAATCCTGCAAGTGGAAACGTCTACCTGCAAACAACCGCTAATGACCTTAACGGTGATATCACGATCTATGTTTCTGATATCACTGGAAAAACGTTGAAGGTGATCAATGAACGCTTAAACGGGATCAACAATATCGTGACCATCGGCACTGATGATCTGCCTACGGGTATGTACATTGTTAATATCCTAACTGAAAGTGGCAAGAGAGCGGTGAAAAAGCTCATTGTCTACTAATAACATTTTAAATGCACACACAAGCAAAGGCTGCCACCCCATCCGTGGCAGCCTTTGCTTTTTAAAACCGATAATAAATCATGAAAAAATATGTACTCTTCCTTACGATCCTTGTAATGCTGCCGGCCTTGCAGGCCAGTTCCCAGTGCGGCCGCATCAGCCTGATCGGTGAATTCAATTACTGGCTGGACGATCATTTTATGACCCGTGATCCGGAACAGCCCAGTCAGTTCACGACAATCTTTAAAGTAACCTCAAGCGATGACCCAAACTGGGATGGGATCGTTGAGATGAAATTCAGGGAAAATGCCGACTGGACCCATACCTGGGGCAATGTTGATTTTCCTTCCGGAACTGCCATACTGAATGGCCCCAACCTACCGGTTCCCTATGGAAGTTATTTCATCACATTTGATTGTGAAACAGGGGCATATAATTTTGAAACCTACAACACCGTCGGCATTGTGGGAGAATTCAACGGCTGGCAAAACGATTACCCCATGTACCGTGATGAAGAAAATCCTGATATGTGGTCGACCGTCCTTAATTGTCCGGAAGAAAATGATCCTAACGGTGATGGGATCATCGAAATGAAATTCCGCCAGAATGAAGAATGGATCGTATACTGGGGCGACGCCAGCTTCCCTTCCGGTATCGGTACGCAGTACGGGCCCAATATCCCGGTTCCCTATGGTAATTACTATATCACGCTGAACGTAAGTACCGGTGCCTACAATTTCATCACCGCCTGCGGAGAGATCAGCCTTATCGGAGAATTCGGGGATTGGGGCGAAGACCGTTTTTTAACGCGTGATCCCGTAAATCCTAATCTCTGGAGAACGATACTGACCCTGACCGGGGAAGACGATGCCTGGGGATCAGATAATATTGTCGAGATGAAATTCCGTGAAAACGGAGACTGGTACATGAACTGGGGAAGTCCCGATTTCCCTTCCGGTACAGGCGTCATCAACGGGATGACTATCCCGGTTCCTCTGGATGGAACCGGTCTGACCACAGACTACCGGGTTACTTTCAATTGTGTCACCGGTGAATACAACTTTGAGGCTGCCTCCGGCCCGGTAAGCATCATCGGCGATTTTACCGACTGGACAGGGGATGTTCCCATGAACCGGGACGCTGCAGATCCCAATCTCTGGAAACTTACCCGCTCGTGGTACGCAGACTCCTACGTGAAATTCAGGGAAAACAATGACTGGACGATGCACTGGGGAAGCAGCGACTGGCCCTCCGGCACCGGTGTCCAGGACGGACCCAACATTCCACTGGTTCAGGGTAAGTACGACGTAACTTTTAACGCCGAAACCGGCGAGTTTGACTTCATTTCCAATCCGGACATCTGCGGTGAGATAGGCCTGGTGGGTGACTTCAACAACTGGGGTGAGGGAGATCCGCCAACGGATGTCTGGATGGTACGCGACCCGGTTTACCCGAGCAACTTTTCTGTCAATCATACTTTTGCTGAACCGGCCGGACTGCTGTTCAGAATGGATGCCGATGAAACATTTACCAATGTATGGGGCGGCACCTCGCTCTGCCAGACCGGCATCCAGGATGCAACCTATGTCATCCCGGTGCCCAAAGGCACCTACTACATTACATTCAACTGTAAATCAGGAGATTATTGCTTTGAAAAGCGAAAAAATTCGGTGAATGCTCCCAGGGTGTCCTCGATGAATCCGGATGGGATCCTGGATGAAAATGATTGGGGAGCGAAAGAGCCGGTCACCCGGATCTTTGACGGAGAAGTGCTGGGCGATCTGAATGAAGTCTATTTCAGATCATCCTATAATGAGCAACTGTTGTATATCGGTATCGAAGTCAAGGACGCAGCCCAGTACAGTAACGATCGTGTGACCGTTTTTATTGACGGCAACAACTCAGACGGGGAATATGATGACCATGACCTCTACATGGATGTCTTTTCGTCAGGAGGCTACCATGTATATCGCGGACCGGACAATTACGCTCCTGAAATAGGATATGCACAATCCGACACCGGGTACACCTTTGAAGTGGCGCTGCCCCTGGCTGTCCTGGGAATCGATCCGGAAGAGGGGGATCAGATCGGTCTTGATCTCTGGATCGCCGATGATGATGGTAACCCAGGCTACATTGATTATTTTCTTTCCTGGAATGGCAACCTGACCAATAATGATAACACCTCGGTTTTTGGCGACCTGGTGTTCGGCTCCCTGATATGCGGCTGCATAAGCGTTTATAACGAAACCACCGGGGATATAATCCTTCACAGCCCTGCGGATCAGGAAACGACCTTTGTTGGAACCTATGAGTACGATAATGATTACGGGATTGTGTTCCGGAAAGACCTGGCCGGGGATTTCTCCTGGGGATCAGGCAACTTTCCCGAAGGTACAGCCCAGCTGGGAGGACCTCCCATACCAGCTGTTGCCGGCAGGTACAGGATCACATTTGACTGCCGGTCAGGCACATATACCTTCATTTCCGCACCGGCCGGAGCGGATGTCGCCTTTGCAGATTATGCCGGTGTGCAGCCCGTGGTGGATGGGGACCTTGCCGAGTACAATCTGCTTTATGGCTCAGAGATACTCACCATGGGTAACGGGCCAGTCAACAATGTGATCAGCTGGGGCGTCCTGTGGGATAATACCAGCTTCTATATCGGCGCACGGGTGACGGATGAGACGGTAGAGGGTTCGGGAGATCCGTGGGAAAACGATGCCATCGAGTTCTTCCTCGACGGAAACAACGACAAGGATGGCGCCTATGATACCGACTTTGATACGCACATGATCCTGGATGCGCTGAATCAATCCAGCCTGTGGATCAAAACGAACGGTGTACCTGTCACCGACTATGAAGCCAGCTGGATATCAACAGAGCTGGGTTACAACGTGGAATTGAGGTTCGGCTGGAGCAATATCGGATTTGCTCCCGGAAAAGGCAGGGTGATCGGATGGAGCCTGGGTAACGACGACAGCGATAACGGGACCGGGCGCGATTACCAGACCGTTTGGACCGGGACTGCCGACAACGGGTGGAACACAGCCTACCTTGGCGAGCTTCAGCTGGCAGGAGGCCCCTACATCGTCGCGCTGGAAGAATTTCTCAGCAACACCTCCTTCAACCTGTATCCGAATCCATCCACCGGAATGGTATACCTGCAGACTACCACGAACGAACTGAACGGGGATGTTGTCATCGTTGTCTCGGATATCTCCGGAAAGACGCAAAAGATGATCCGCAAGCATCTCAACGGCATCAACGATATTCTGACCATTGGAACCGGTGAAATGGCTCCGGGATTATACATTGTTAATATATTGACAGAAAGTGGCAGGAGAGCGGTGAAAAAGCTTATTGTCTACTAATAACATTTAATTATGAAAGGGAAGGCTGTCTCTTCATCTGAGGCAGCCTTTCTTTTTGCATTGAAATGGAATCCTTTGATAATAAATATTGAATTACCCTGCGCTTTAGCGCGGGGATAAAGATAACTCATACCGTCCGGGCTTTAGCCCAAAACCCAGTAGCAAATATTTCGGGCCAAAGCCCTATTCAAGGGAGGCTTCTTTGGACCCCGGTCTGAAGACCGGGGTAAGTGATAATGCCAGTATTTTTACTATTTTTGCCCAGTAAAACCAATATCGAACCTCAAATCCAACGACCAGATGAATTTCCAATTTCGACTTTTAATCCTTATTCTTTCATTCTTCATCCTTCATGCTTCATCAGCCTTTTCCCAGCTCATCTCCTCCGATCCAACGTTCCCTTCCGATCAGGATGAAGTAGTCATCACCTTCAATGCCGCCCTTGGCAGTGCCGGACTGGCAGGATATACCGGGGATGTCTACGCCCATACGGGCGTGATCACCGAAAACAGCACAGCGTCCAACGACTGGAAATATGTCCAGGCCGACTGGGGAGAAAATATCCCGAAATGCAAAATGACACGGATCGGTACGGACCTGTATCAGCTGAACATCTCCCCGGCCGTAAGGCAATATTATGACGTTCCGGCTGGCGAAAAGATCCTTCAAATGGCTTTCGTATTCCGAAGTGCACAAACAGTGAATGACCAGTGGCTGGAAGGTAAAACAGAGACCTTTGGGGATATTTTCATTGATATCGCGGAAGCCGGGCTACAAACTACCTTTGTTTACCCTGATGAAAACGCAAATATTGTAGAAACGGGCGATACGATTTTCATAAAAGCGGAATCGCAGTATGCCGACTCTATCTTTTTGTTTATCAATAACAACCTAAAAAAGAAAGCAGAAGGGAACATCATCACGGATTCAATTGTCGCAGAAACATTCGGTAAATACAGGGTAAAGGTCATAGCCAAAAACGACACTTCGTCGGTGGCCGATTCCATCTATTACTTCGTAAGGACAGATCCCCAGGTCGTGGAGCTTCCGGAGGGCATTACGGAAGGGATCAACGTGATCGATGAAACATCCGTGATCCTCTGCCTGTATGCTCCCTATAAAGATTACGTCTTTGCTCTCGGCGATTTCAGCGACTGGGAGGTGGAGGAAGCTACCTATATGTACCGGACCCCCGATGCAAAGCACTACTGGATACAGCTGAACGGCCTGAGCCCTTCCAGGGAATATGTTTTCCAGTACTGGGTCGACGGGGAGATCCTCATCGGGGATCCGTATGCGGAAAAAGTCAGCGATCCCTGGAATGACAAATACATCACGTATGCAGTTTACCCTGACCTGATACCCTATCCGGAGGGTAAAACCACAGGTATTGCCACGGTCTTTCAAACCCAACCCGATGAATATATTTGGACCGCACCTGATTTCACGCCGCCAGCTGTAACCGACCTGGTGGTCTATGAGCTGCTGGTGCGCGACTTCGTCTACAGCCATTGCTATCAATCGCTCATTGATACGCTACCCTACCTGAAAGAGCTGGGAATCAACGCCATTGAACTGATGCCGGTTAATGAATTCGAGGGAAATATAAGCTGGGGTTACAATCCTTCCTACTATTTTGCACCGGATAAATATTACGGCACCAAGGACAAACTGAAAGAATTCATCGATGAGTGCCACAACAACGGTATTGCCGTGATCCTGGATGTGGTGTTCAACCATTCCTTCGGACAGTCGCCCATGGTCATGCTTTACTGGGACAGTGAGAACGGCCGGCCCGCCGCCAACAATCCATGGTATAACCCGGTTGCAAAACATGATTATAATGTTGGGTACGATTTTAATCACGAAAGTGTCGACACAAAGCGTTTCGTTGACCGTGCAGTCACCTTCTGGCTGAATGAGTACCATGTTGACGGATTCCGCTTCGACCTTTCGAAAGGATTCACCCAGGAAAATACACTTGGTTATCCAGACCAATGGGCTCAGCAGGACGATGCGAGAATTGCCATCCTGAAACGGATCGCCGATACCATCTGGTCCACAAAATCCAATGCTTACGTGATCCTGGAGCACTTTGCAGATAATTCGGAAGAAAAAATACTGGCGGAGTACGGGATGTTGCTCTGGGGCAATGAAAATTACCACTATACGGAAGCATCGATGGGATGGTATAACACTTCGAACCTCTCCTGGGCATCCTACAAAGCAAGAGGATGGACCAAGCCTCACGCGGTGGTCTATATGGAGAGCCACGACGAAGAAAGGATGATGTACAAGAACGTCACCTACGGAAGGGCCGAGGGTGACTATGATATTCAGGATACGATTACGGCCCTGGAAAGAGCCCAGCTGGCTACCCTGTTCTTTCTGTCGGTGCCGGGACCTAAAATGATCTGGCAGTTCGGCGAGATGGGGTACTATGACTCGATCAATTACAATGGCAGGACAGGACCAAAACCCATCCGATGGTACCTTCTGGATGACTTCAGAAGGGAATATCTCCACGACTTTTATGCAACGCTGATCACGCTCAAGCAGGAGCAGGAATTCTTCAGAACCACCGACTTTTCCCAGGCGGTGACCGGTGCAATGAAGCGCATCAATCTGAATGGTAATCCCGTTTCTGCAACCATTCTCGGTAATTTCAACGTTACAACTGGCACCGTGGGCCCGAACTTCCAGCATATAGGTGTATGGTACGAATATTTCACGCGCGATTCCATCCTTGTGACCGATGTCAATGCATTGATTTCACTGGAACCGGGCGAGTACAGGTTCTACACCGATCAAAAGCTGGCAGCGCCCGACCTCAACACGGGAGTAGTCCACATCGGTCACGACACCACTTACGGGTTCTCCGTCTTTCCCAATCCGGCTAACGAAAAGATCTCTGTGGTCTACAGGCTGGATCAGGAGGCACTGGTCGAAATCGGGCTGATGTCGCTGGGAGGGGCGGAATTTCCCGTAGCACATCCCGCAAGGCAAACTCCCGGCACATACACGGTCAGTATCCCGACCGACCGGATGAAATCCGGTATCTGTCTGGTGAAGTTCACCATCAACGGGAAGGTGTTCCTGCAGAAAGTGATTATTCGGTGATGGAACGCAGATTACACGGATTACGCGGATGATAACGGAACATTGTCCGTGAAGATCCGCGTAATCTGCGTCATCCGTGTTCCATCATTGTATCAACACTTTCCTGATGACTCCTTTTGAGGTCTTTAAAAGATACATCCCCGGCGCCAGATCGCCAACCTCAACACGGTCAGCATCATAACGTTTAAGGAGAAGCCTGCCATAGATGTCGAAAAGGAAAACATCATCGGGAAAATTCAAATGCAGGGCCTCGCCAGAGCAGGGATTCGGGTAGATGCCATTTTCATCTGAACGGGACAGTTCATTTTCGCCGGTTGCGGAGTTTGGCTCACCGGGAGAGGCCACCGTGAAATATTTCCATTCCGGTGCGGCATCCACCACCCTTCCATAAGAAACATCATCGCTCTGGGGACCGTACGTTACAGAGTCCATCAGGGCATGCCCGGATTCTGCGTCATCAAAAATACCGATCTCCTCCCCTTCTTTTGCCAGCTTGTAATTGGTATGGGTGTCGCCCTGGGCCGGTGTATCATCCGCCCAGATCAGAAGGAACTCTCCGGGAAGCAGAGTCCTGTCGGGCAACTTCCATTTGGTTGGATTACCAAGATTATCCGACAGATACTTATTCCCCAGCCAAACAGACTCACCACTGGCATTGTAGATCTCGATCCAGTCGTCGGTCTGCCCGAATTCATCGTGGATGGTGCCATGGTTGGCGGCCATGAATTCATTGATCATCAGCAGCTGTGAAGGAAGCTCTCCAATGTCAGCCTGGACCGGAATGCACGGAAGCACGGATGTGCAGAGAGCATCATCCTTGACGCTGATCTGGTAAGACAGGTGCACCGGTGCGTCAAATCCGCCGAGGCTGTTCCCCCAGATACGGTCATCAGACCCTCCGTCGTGATGCATACCGTCATCAAACAACACCAGTTCCTGTTGAACACCCCCATCAACCGTATAGATCACCCTGACATCGGACAGTGCTCCATCATCTTCAACAAATGCCTGAAAGACGACAGGCTCATTTAAACCAGTTTCGACATGATGTATGTATTTGATGACCGGGACCGTACCTAAAACCAGGAGCTGATTTTTAGCAAAATCGTAACGGGTCTGGACATAGGGTTTCAGACCGTACTTCACGTGGGCTCCCAGGGCCTGGTTATATGAATTCAAAAAATCCACAAACGTATATCCATAATCCTGAGGATAATACGGATCACCGATCACCGACGGTATGAGCCGTTGTTTTATTTCGTCAAGTCGGGGATAAAGGGTCTCCGGATTGAAGATTGAATCCAGCATACGGTTCATATACGAGGAATACAGGTTCCTGAATTCGGTGAATCCCATCAGCCGGTCGAACAAAGGACGGGATTCCCAGGGACCCCACTGGTAAATGCTCCGTGTACCCCAGTCAATGTTGAACCAGTCGATTCCAAAGGTATTGTCAAGGTCATACGGGATGTATTCGAACTTGCCTGTCTGCGTATTATGATACAGATAGAAATTGTTCTTGTTGTAGATGTAGCCGTCCCAGTTGGCGGTGATGACATCGAAAGCCATGATCTTGAGGTAGTCATACACATTGAAGAGCCGGTCGATGCCGCATTTGAACTCAGCATCTGTAGCTGAATGAAGCATCTGTATGAAATCCCTGAGGTCCGAATAGTCATCGGTCTCCTCGTTGATGGTCAGTTCGTATACCCTTCTGTCTCCTGAGGTGAACTTGTAATCTTCCGGATCGGGTCCTTTGTAGGTGAGGTCGGCAGGATAGAGGCATTTATAAAGATTTCCTCCGTTGTTGCCGAACCTTGATTTGACAAACTCCTCATCAATATGTTCAACATTGATGTAGAGGCCGTAATAATTCCCGTTGATGTAGACTTCGACATGGTTGGCAAACGGGGCGGGAACATCCATTTCCCGCAGGATGTCCCAGCAGAGCTTTGAGCGGACGACGGAAGGATCGTTGTGCTCGCCGTTGAGGTTCATCTTTTCCACACCGTAATATTTCCTTCCTGAATGGAAGGTGTTGAACGACACCTTGAATGATTTCTTTTTGGAATACCTGGATGTGTTTCCCCGCAACCTGAAACCAATCTCGTCGACCGTATCCTTTATGGTACCGTTATTAAAAATAAACGTGGCAGGGAATTCGTGATCGCTCTCCACATGATCGTAGATCCACTCAAGGGAATCCGGATGGATCAGGATGTCGATCCGGGCGACCACATCATCACGGTAGAGCTCACTTCGATCGGGAAAAACAGGCTGGCCCGGGCAAAATAGAAAAGCAAGGAGTAAAAAGCAAAGAGCAAAACCAAATTTCCGGACCATGGGATCACCTTTCAATAAGGCGCAAAGATAGGTTAAACTTTGATCACTTGCCTGGTTTGAAGCCTGGATTCCTTCTCTGGTACTTGCCGGGGAATACTTGGATTTTGAAATTCAGGGTTTAACGCAGAAGAGCTCATCCCTGAGCTCTTCTTTGTTTTGGGGTGGAAGATGGGACTCGAACCCACGACACCTGGAACCACAATCCAGTGCTCTAACCAGCTGAGCTACATCCACCGTTTGGAAGGCACAAAAATAATCAAAAATTAAAGATTAAGAATCAAAGATCAAAAATTTAATACGGTTGCAGGTTGCAGGTTACAAATTGCAGCCCCGCCTTTCAGCGGAGTCTTCGCTTCGACTTGCAGCTTGCAGCTCTAATAACCCTACATTTGCATTCGTCATGATCTTGTTCCGAAAGAAAAAATACCTGAGCGGTGGCTCACTGTCGAAACTCGCGTGGAGGAGGCTTTTGCGGGATCCGCTGGCAATCGCATCGCTGTCAATGATCGGGATGGCGATCCTGGTAGCGATGCTGGGCTACCTGCTTACCCCTGATTCCACACCTTTCAGCAACGAACAGCATCTGGAACTTGCCACCCAAAAACCAGGATTTAAGGTCAGGATGCTGAAAGTTAAAAAGAACATGAAAGAGGATCAGAAGGGATTTTTTCATAAAATGCTCTTTGGTACCCGGCATTCCTACTGGGTAATTCCATTCAGTAGCATTCGTTTTGAGGGTGACCAGGTGATCATTGAAGAATTCGCCGGTGTTCCGCTGCCCGATCCGCCGGAGCAGTCGTTTCACCTGGCGGATGTTGCATTTGCGCTGGACCCGGATCAAGCCATCCTGACCAAGGGGGATACGGTCATGTTTACGGATATCAATGGTATTGACCACCGGGAAATCCTGGGCACATTACAGAAAACCATACTTAATCAACATATTACAACGAAGCGTTACCCTTTTGGCTCCGATCAGTTCGGCAGAGACATGCTCAGCCGGTTGCTCATCGGAACGCGTGTGAGTCTCTCTGTAGGGATTATCAGCGTTGCCATCTCCCTGCTCATCGGGCTTTTGCTGGGGTCCATCGCGGGCTTTTTCAGGGGCTGGATCGACGATGTGATCATGTGGTTCATCAATGTGGTCTGGTCCATACCGACCCTGCTGCTGGTCATAGCCCTCACCTTTGCGCTGGGAAAAGGATTCTGGCAGGTTTTTATTGCGGTGGGGCTCACCATGTGGGTTGAGGTGGCCCGGGTGGTCAGGGGGCAGATCATCAGCATCAGGGAAAAGGAGTATGTGGAAGCAGGTCGCGCATTGGGTTACCAAACGGCAAGGATCATTACCAGACATATCCTGCCCAATGTCCTGGCGCCGGTCATCGTCATCTCCGCCGCCAATTTCGCCTCCGCCATTCTTCTGGAGGCGGGATTGAGTTTTCTGGGAATCGGCGTCCAGCCGCCCATGCCCTCCTGGGGAAGCATGATCCGGGAAAATTATGCCTACCTTCTCCTGGATTCAGCCTACCTGGCGATCCTGCCAGGGGTGGCAATAATGGTGATGGTTCTGGCGTTTATGTTGCTGGGGAATGCATTGCGCGACGCGCTGGACGTGCGGACGGCCGGGCGTTAGGTGGCCAGCAAGAGGCGGGAAGCGGGAAGCGGGGTTGGTATTTGTATTTTGGCATTGGCCTGGGATTTGGACCGTGGGATTTGGAATTTAACACGTAACAATCATCGTGGTATTTAACTCATCGCAAATATTTGTAAATTTGTAAAAAAACAAAATCACCGTGAAAAGAATACTTCTCCTATTCATCCTCTCATCCTTTATCCTTGCTGGTTTTGGCCAGTCGAACGAAGCGAACATGTGGATATTCGGACGACGGGCCGGATTGAATTTCAACTTCCCCGCAGGTCCTCAGCCTTATCTGGAAGTCGCTGACGACTTCATTTATGCCCAGGAGGGTTGTGCATCCATTGCCAGCTCATCCGGAGAGTTAATGTTTTACACCGACGGACAGACCATCTGGAATAAAAATCATCTCCACATGGAAAACGGAGAAGGTCTTTACGGACACTATTCCTCCACGCAGTCGGGCATCATTGTTCCCAAACCGGAAGACCCCAATACCTATTATGTTTTCACGGTTCCCTATATGGGAGATTCAGACAGGAAAGGGCTTCGGTTTTCGGTAGTCGACATATCACAGAATGGGGGTTTGGGAAAGGTGATTGAAAAAAATAATATACTCGCACTGAACACACCGGTCACTGAAAAGGTAACGGCCATGAGACATGGCGATTACGATTCCAAGGATATATGGGTGATCACACATAAATGGGAAACATTTAAAGAACTCCCTAACGGTGACACATCGTTTTACCCCTCCGATACCTTTTTAACCTATCGGGTAACACCACAGGGAGTCAACATAACACCAGTCATCTCAAAGGTTGGAAGGAAATTAGGAGAGAACGAGCTCAATTCCGTTGGGTATCTAAAAGGCTCCCCATCAGGTGATAAATTAGCAATGGCTGTTCATTTTAGTGATTATTATCAATTGTTCGACTTTGACCCCATATCAGGTGTTGTGGCAAACCCGATCACTTTTGATGGATTCAAAGGTGCATATGGCCTGGAATTCTCACCAAACTCGAGGTTCCTTTACTTAAGCGCACAGGACACGATTGAGTCCAACAAAATGCATATTTACCAGTACGATCTGTTTGCGGGGGATTCAAACGCCATCAAAAATTCGAAAGTTTACATCGGATCTACCGCCGCTGATCCCGGGTATGCGGGAAGAGGGGCACTTCAGGTCGGACCCGACCAGAAAATCTATATCTCCCGTGCTTTTTTACCCTATCTTGCCATCATCAACAATCCAAACCTGGCCGGCGAGAGCTGCGAACTGGATCCCGAGGGGATCTGGCTGGGATCCTCCTCGTACCGAACCAGCATGTACGGATTGCCCACCTTCATTCAGACCTATTTTGCGCCTCCCAGGTTCGAGTATGAGAATATATGCTGGGGGGACGAGACTGTGTTTACGGTCACTTCGGATATAACAGGGTATCAATCGGTGCACTGGGATTTCGGCGACGGAGGAGTGTCGGATGAATTAAGTCCCACGCACAAGTTTGCCGACTGGGGAACCCATATCGTAACGCTTGTTGTTTCCTATCTTTCAACCGACCGGACGGCGCAGGAACAGATCTATATCCTTCCCAAGCCAACGGCTAACTTCTCCTACGAACCTTACTGCTTCGGAGCCCCGACAAAATTTCACGACCAGTCGAATCCCAATGGCGGGACTGTTAACAATTGGAGCTGGGAGTTCGGGGATGGCGGGACCTCCACGGAAAAAAATCCGCAGCACACCTTTGCCACCCAGGGTCAGCACAACGTTAAACTGACAGTGGACACCGACAACGGGTGCATCAGTGACCCTGTAACCCTCCCGGTCATTCAGATACCACCGCCAACCGTATCCGCAACACCCACAGGATTGAATAAGATGTGCGAGAACAGTCCGAACTCCTCCTACAATACCACCGGTGCCCCCGACGCAGTATCCTATATCTGGAGTATATCGCCCGCCTCGGCAGGCACGATCAGCGGCACAACCAAGAACGCTACCGTAAACTGGAACGACACCTTTTACGGGAACGCCACCATCAGGGTGACCAGCGTGAACCAGTGCAATGAGCAGAGCGCTGCTTCCGGTCCACTGCAGGTTACAGTTACGGCCCTGCCGGAGGTATTTGCGGGTGAAGATGCGACAATAGTGTATAATTCTCCATACTATTTTGCTGATGCAGATATCCAGGGCAACGGTCCTTACACCATCCAGTGGGAACCGGCTGACTCCCTTCTGGAAAGCCATATCCAAAATCCAACATCCGTTTACCTCAGGACCAACAATCTCTTTACGATGAGCGTTTGGGATGCAAACAATTGCTATGAAGAAGATCAGGTGCTGGTCAAAGTAAAGGGTGGCCCCTTGGGTACATCAATTATAACTGACAGAGATTCGATTTGTTATGGCGGACAAACCCAACTTATCGCCAATCCCTGGGGCGGCTCAGAGGAATGGTCTTATGAGTGGACGTGTGATCCGAATCCGGGCGGATGGCACTCGACACTATCGGCAGTCTGGGTAAGCCCGGAGGAAACAACGATTTACACCCTTACTGTCAACGATGGCATCAACGACGCCTGGTATTCGATCACGATCACGGTCATCGAACTCCCCGTGGCTGATGCCGGTGATTCATTCGCCATCAACTGGGGAACGACTGCACAATTGGATGGGAGCGCCGCGGGTGGAGCTGGCGGACCCTACTCCTATCTCTGGGGACCGGAGGGGTATTGTTTCCCCCCTGACGTTTCCGATCCTGTAACCGTTAAACTTTTTGATCCAAGGGAATTCTCACTCGAAATCACCGACCGGTTTGGCTGCAAGGATACTGATAAAGTTACCGTAACCATTATCGGGGGGCCGATCAATGTCCTGGCTGCTGCAAGTGACTCGGTGATATGTTACGGGGACTCTGTCTTCATCGATGCAACCCCGGCGGGAGGATCACAAACCTACAATTTTTTCAGATGGCGGCCCAGGGTTCTTGTAGCCGACAGTACGGCCCAAACAACCTATACAAGTCCCCTCTATATCACCACGGATTTTATCGTCAGGGTGCAGGATGATTCTGGCAACGAAGCCCACGATACGGTCACTGTCATCGTGAATCCATTGCCTGAAACGCTCCTTTATCCCGGCAGCATACCCATTGGGAATGATCCGGTGGATGTTTGTGTTTATGATACCCTTGTGCTGCGGCCTTATACGGGAACGGAAGAGGTTGTTTACCTGTGGAGCAATGGCTCGATCGACGATACCCTCCAGGTACAGACCACCGGTGTGGGCGTGGAAGTGCAGACCTACTGGGTCAGGACGGAACTGGTGAAAACAGGCTGTGTAAACTCTGATACGGTAACCCTTGTCTTTACCTACGACGCCTGCGTCGGGATCGGCGAAGTGGAAGACCATGCTGCATTCATGCTCTTTCCGAATCCTGCAGTCAGGCAGACCAACCTGTGGACACGCGGACTGCACGGTAAGTATACGCTGATCCTGGAAGACATGAAAGGAATGACCATCAGGGAGGATGAATTGATCGTGGATACGGATGGTCCCCATAACCATATCATTGACCTGGCAGGATTGTCGCCTGGCATCTACCTGGTCAGGTTGAAGAATGCCAGCAGCGTGTATATCAATAAGCTCATCATCCGATAGAACATTTCCAATGACTCTCAAAATGCGATCTGTCCTGATCTGGGTATTTGCCATCATCCTTACCCTTGCTTCGGTCTATTATCAGCGTAAAACGGGTCCGACCTATCCCCTGACCGTGAAAACTGAACTCGGTGACCTGAACGTCACCAACCGCCTGATCCGTACCGCTGAATGCGGGGCCGATGCCATGATTTTCCTGAATGTGCCGGATAAAAACGTAAACGGCACGATCCAGTACAAGCGCTACAAAAGCCATGATGAATGGATTGAGCAAAAAATGGTTCGCCACGACGATTCGCTGGTAGCCTACCTGCCGGCACAGCCTCCGGCGGGCAAGATCATGTATAAGGTTTTTCTTGAACAGGAACAAAAGCGGATTGCCGTGACAGAGCAACCGGTGGTGATGCGTTTCAAGGGCGCCGTTCCGACCTGGGTGCTGATCCTGCACATCATCCTGATCTTCATGGCAATGCTGTTTTCAACCTATACGGGTTTGGAAGCTCTTTTCAAAGGGCCGCGGGTCATCACCTATACACGCCTGACCCTCCTGCTGCTGCTGGTCGGGGGTCTTGTAATGGGGCCGGTAGTTCAGAAATATGCATTTGGGGCTTTCTGGACCGGCTGGCCTTTCGGACACGACCTTACGGACAATAAGACCGCCGTTGCATTCATTTTCTGGCTGATTGCCTTCATCCAGCAACAACGGAACCGGAACTACAGAGCATGGGTGATCGTTGCTGCCGTGGTGCTGTTCATTGCATTCGTGGTCCCGCACAGCATGTGGGGTTCAGAGCTGGATTACACGCAACAGTAAAACTGCATCAGCCACAAGTGTTTCCCTAATTAAAGGAAGGATCAGGCGGGTAATTTGCCCAGAGGGCATGATCGTCGCCAAAAGACCGCATCAGTGTGCTCCACAACTTGCCAGGATTGGTTTGGATCACCAGGTCAGCCTTTGCGGTCGATACCACCCAGGATTTTTCTTTCAATTCACGGTCAAGCTGGCGGGATTCCCAACCCGAATACCCGACAAAGAACCGAATGTCCTTTGAGGTCAGCTGCCGGAGGATCATCATCTCTTTGATCATTTCAATGTCACCGCCCCAGTAAAGGCCATCCATGATCTTGATACTGTTTTGAATGAATTCACCGACCGTATGGATGTAAAAAATGTTTTCAGTCTTGACAGGTCCTCCCAGGAACATTTCAGCGTCAAAATCAGGAAAATCTCCGGTCACCTCGTTTAATTTTGCCTGAATGGGTTTGTTTACGATCAGGCCAAAGGAGCCCTGCTCGTTGTGCTCAGCGAGTAAAATGACCGACTGCCGGAAATAGAAATCCTGAAGAGAAGGCTCTGAGATCAGCAACCTTCCGGGAGCAGGTTTTATTTTTTTGCTTTTTCCAGGCATGCTGAATCACTGGTATGAAAACCCGGGGAGGCACCGGGAATACGGAAGTTGTGTTTGCCCCGGTTGCTTATTCTTCCGCTGGCTTCTCCGGTTCAGCTTTCTCCGTTTCCTTTTCTGCAGATTTGGGTTTTTTGGCCGCTTTCTTCACCGGAGCTTTCTCCTTTGCCACCTTTTTAGCAGGTTCCTTACGGGCTGTCTTCACAGGTTTTTCAACGGCAATCACCGCTTCCTCCACAGGAGCAGGAACAACAGGTTCCGGAACAACAATAACCGATTCATCCACCACAGCTTCCACTACGACCGGTACCTTTTTCACTTCCTTTTCCTTTGGAGCTGAAACCAAACGAGCAGAAGTTTTCCTCTTTTTACGGGACCGGCGAACACCATAAGATCCAATCGTAATTTTTCCCCTTTTCGATTTTTTATCACCTTTTCCCATTGGTTAGATTTTTTAATACATATTTGAGATGCAAAAGTAGGAAAAAAACATCCCTCAACTGCGCATCCGCAAATTCATAAATTCTTTTTCATACGCATGGGGCTTTTTCACCACTTGACTGGTCCACTGGATCAGGGTATCAATTTTTTCAGCATCACTGAGCTGCCAGTTGATCATTGATTTTCGCAGCCTTTGCGTCAAATCATATAGACAGATGGCAGCCGATACAGAGATATTGAAACTTTCAGTAAATCCGACCATCGGGATCCGTACGGAGCAATCGGCCATCTCCAAGGCAGCAGTGCTCAGGCCGTTGAGCTCCGTCCCGAAAAGGAGGGCAGTTTTCCGATTCAGGGGCAGATCATTCAACAGGTAATCTTCACGGTGGGGGGAGGTTGCCACGATGACATACCCTTTTTCTTTCAGTGCAGCAAGACAGTCCTTGGTGTTTTCCTCCTGTCCGCTATGTTTTATTATGTTGAGCCATTTCGTGGAACCCAGTGTTATGTCGGGATTGACAGAGAAACTGTGCTTATTTTCAATGATATGGATATCCTGTATCCCGAAACAATCACAGGATCTCACCACTGCACTTGCATTGTGTGATTGATAGATATCTTCCAGCACAATGGTTATATGCCTGGTCCGGCACTGAATGATTTCTCCGAACCGGCGTTGTTTGTTCCGGCTGACAAACTGCAGCAGGTAATCCAGGTACTCCTTTTTCAAGTTTTCATCCATCGGCTGAAGATAAAAAAAGCTCCGGTCTTCACCGGAGCTCATCCTGCTTAATTTCGTACATTTTTTATCTGACAATGCCTTTTAACTCTGCACCCGGTTTGAACTGGGCGATTTTTCTGGCAGGGACTTTAATTTCCTTGCCGGTGCGCGGATTTCTTGCAACGCGTGCAGCACGCTTCGCAACACTGAACGTTCCAAAACCAACGAGTGTGACCTTTTCTCCTTTTTTAAGGGAACCTGATGTCACTTTAAGGAATGCTTCTAACGCTTTTTTAGCACTCGCTTTGGTTAAATTTGATTCGGACGCGATGGCTCCAATGAGATCAGCTTTGTTCATAAGTAATGAGGTTTTGGTGAATGTTTAAGATCCAGGCAAAGGTAACCCATAATAACATCCAAATCAAGTAAAAATCGTGATTTATTTATTTTCTTGCCTCACAGCTCTTTTGATTCGCTCGTTTAAATAATTTTTGAATGAATAGGCCAATGATTTCAAAAAACCATACTTTTGCAAAAATTTCAAGAAATGGTCAAAAAGAAAGACAAAGCAGAAGAAAATATCCTGGCAGTTGAAGAGGCGTTAAGCAAGACGGAAGTTTTCATAGAGAAACATCAAAAAATTCTCTATATCATCATCTTCGCCATCATTGTCATTGTTCTGGGTATTTTCGGATTCAAGAGATTGTACCTTGCTCCCAGGGAAAAGGATGCACAGTCCCAGATGTTCATGGCCGAGAAATACTTCGAAAAAGACTCTCTTAGGCTTGCACTGAACGGAGACGGCAATTACCTTGGCTTTCTTGACATCATTGATGATTATAAACTTACAAAGACTGCCACACTGGCGCATTATTATTCCGGTCTGTGTTATCTCCACCTGGGCGAGTTTCAGAATGCCATCAACTACCTGGAAAAGTTCAAAAGCAAAGACCACATCGTATCATCCATGGCCTTCGGAGCCTTGGGGGACGCCTACCTTGAGCTGGACAACAGGGAGAAGGCACTGAATTATTACCTGAAGGCAGCTGATCATAACACCAATGCCTATACCACCCCGATGTTCCTGTTGAAAGCGGGAATGACCTACGAATTGAAGGGCGACTATACGGAAGCACTTAAACTTTACGAACGTGTCCGGGATGAGTTCAAAACCAGTTCTGAGTTCAGGAACATCGATAAATACATTGCCAGGGTGAAAGGCTTCTTGGGAACGAACCCATGATAGCCCCTACCCTGCTTTTAACAGCTATCCGCCAGCAAGGTCACACCGATCCATACCCATGGGGAGTGGAGTAATCACCGTACGGTAAAACGTATGTCACTCCGTATCATATATATGGGCAGTCCTGATTTCGCCATTGGCCCCCTGTCGATGCTGATCGAAAAGGGATACACCATTCCTGCCGTTGTTACTGTCCCGGATAAGCCAGCGGGCAGGGGCCGAAAAATCAGTATCTCCCCCGTAAAACGCTTTGCGATGTCAAGGCAGATACCTGTCCTGCAGCCGGAGAACCTACACGAGGAATCATTCATCAGCCAGTTGCGCAACCTGGATCCCGACCTGCAGATCGTGGTGGCATTCAGGATACTGCCGGAAGTCATCTGGAAAATACCCGCAAAAGGCACCTTCAACCTTCACGCATCCCTTCTGCCCCAATACAGAGGGGCAGCACCCATACAGTGGGCACTGATCAACGGAGAAACTGAAACCGGGGTTACCACGTTTTTCCTGGATAAAACAGTGGATACAGGTAAAATCCTGCTGCAGGAAAAAGTCCGGATCCATCCCGATGAAACTGCCGGGGAACTCCGCGACCGCCTAATGGCAGAAGGATCCCTGCTGGTCATGCGAACCGTTGAACTGATCGGTACCGGTTCTTATACGTTGATCGATCAATCCATCCCGGGCCCGGAGGAACGGTTCCTTAAAAAGGCGCCAAAGATCAGAAAAGAGGATTGCCGGCTTGACTGGACCAGTAGCAGCCTGGCCATCCATAACCGAATCAGGGGATTATCACCTGCTCCGGGTGCCTATGCTGAATTCACCATCCCCGGAAAGGAACCCTTCCAGCTTAAAATATACCGTTCACACCTTCAACTTTCCCCCATTCACCAACCACCCGGACACATCGTCACTGATCACCGGTCGTGCCTCGGCATAACCACGGGTGATGGAATTGTCTGTCTTGACGAAGTTCAATTTCCCTCAAAAAAAAGGATGACGATCAGCGAATTTCTCAGGGGTTTTAGCCTTCCGGAAAACCTTCGAACCCTCTGAAACGCTGATTTTGCAAGGTTTTTATTAACAAATGCGCCGTTTTATCAACATTTAGGCGGGTTTCAGAAGGTCGGTGCTTGCTATTCCTTGATAATGAAGTATCTTTGCGCATCACTTAATTGATCTTCTGATAAGATTAATTTATTCACCTAATTTAAAATCTAGAAACAATGAACAAAGCGGAATTAGTTGAAGCCATCGCTTCAAATGCTGGTCTCACAAAAGCGGATTCGAAAAGAGCATTGGATGCTTTCCTGAAAGCCACATCAGGTGCGCTGAAAAAAGGTGAAAGAGTAGCGCTCGTCGGTTTTGGTTCTTTCCAGGTTGCCAAACGCGCTGCCAGAAAAGCCATTAGTCCGCAGACCAAGAAGGTGATCAATATTCCTGCTAAGAAAGTTGTCAGGTTCAAAGCTGGTAACAATCTGGCCGGAATGGTGAAGTAATTCTTCTTTTCGGAGCAAAAAAGCTGATCGCGCCCTTATGTGTGATCAGCTTTTTTTTTTATGGCGACCAGAGGTACCGGTAAGGCAGGGCAGCATCCGGCCCGGCATAATCCACCCCGATACGGGGAGAAGACACCATCTGACCAGCGGATACCACTACTCCCCGGTCCTCAATCCATAGCGCATCTCCTGTTTTTGACCTGACAAGGGGCAGTCCCGTCAGTCCGGTGGTAATGCCCAAGGCCCTGGAAACCAAACCAGGCCCGGCCAGGTGAAACCGGAGCTCCACCTTCCTGTCAAGCCTTTGCGCTATCACATCGCATCCGTGGGTCACCGCGATCCCTCTGACCAGAATGGCATCCGGGATATCCTCAACATTTGTTACAACATTGAACAAAGAATGGATCCCGTAACAGAGGTATACATAGGCTACGCCTCCCCCGGCGTACATTACCCGGGTCCTCTTTGTCATCCGGCCTCCGTAAGCGTGGGAAGCGCGATCGTGTATTCCCCGGTAGGCTTCTGTTTCCGTGATCATCCCGCCCGCCAGCTGATTGCCGATACGCGTAAACAAAACTTTCCCTAGTAATAAGCGGGCCAGCTCGTTCACATCATCGCGCGTGTAAAACGAACGGTCGAGTACTATCGTGTCTTGTCTGCCCATTGAAGTTGCTGCCTTGGATTTAAGGTAATTTTCTCCTGGTCCATCAGCCACCTCACGACCTGGACCACTTTATCCTCATGAATGACACCTGTTGCCTTTACCAGCTCAGTGATCGTCATGGGACGCTGCAGGAGAAGGTTTCTCACGGTATCCGCAAGGTGTTTTCGTTCGTTTTCGGTGCCGGCCTTCCTTCCGGATGCCAGGCAGCAATCACACGCACCACAGGGATGAGCACCTGTTTCACCGAAATAGGCCAGAAGTTGCTGGCTCCTGCACCGGTCGGCGGTGGATAAATAGGTCATTACGGATTCAAGCCGTTTCCAGGCCACCTCTTTCCGATGGGCATACATACTTTCCGTTAAACCAAGGTGGGATCCCTCCACCCGGGCGCGCGTAAAGGTCAGCTGAGGTTTGTCCTTGCGCGGAAGATAGGTCAGGATGTCATTTTCGTGCAGCCTTTGCAACATTTTTACCGCCTCTTCACAGCTCAATCCGGTCCTGCGCGCTATCAAAGCTTCGTCAATACGGACAAAATCACTGAAAAGTCCACTGTACGAACGTAATAGCGTCTTGATGAAGGTATCGGCCGAAGGATGGGCAACCTGGAAATGATAAAGGACTTCCTTATCCACTTTGATGTAAATTTTTGAGGCTGCATTGATGGCCTCATTCATTAAGATGTACCCTTCCCTTTCAAGGACTTTCAGCGCGTTGAACGCCGCCACCTGGGGTATTGTGTATTGTTTGCAGAAAGTACTAAGCTCAAAATCAAACTGTTGGTCCTCGCCCGTCCCTGCGGGGATACCGAAATAATTACCTAATGAGTTGTAGATCGCTTTAATGGTTGCGGTATCCGGAAAAGAAGAACGGAAATTAGAGATTGCCTGATCAATGTCAGCCTTTTCATAAAGCATGACCGCGTAGGATGGCTTCTCATCGCGTCCGGCCCTGCCTGCCTCCTGGAAATAGGCTTCCAGGTTGTCGGTGAGGTCCAGGTGGACCACATAGCGCACATCCGGCTTGTCGATGCCCATTCCAAAAGCATTCGTCGCAACGATCACATCCGATCTGCCACTCATCCATTCATCCTGTCGCTTTTCCCGGATCGCGGGATCAAGCCCGGCGTGATAGAATCCGGCGCGGATATGGTTTTGCGTAAGAAACCGGGCAATTTCCTGTGTCTTTCTCCTGTTCCGGACATAAATAACACCTGTCCCTCCAACGTTCCGGATGATCCTCAGCAATCGTCCCGTTTTATCTTCCTCTTTGAACACAAGATAGGTCAGGTTCTTTCTCTCAAAACTTTTCTGAAAAACATTCTTCCGGGCGAAGTTCAGTTTCTCCTGAATATCCTCTACCACTTCCGGCGTTGCCGTGGCTGTGAGTGCAAGGACCGGCACACCTGTTAAAAATTCACGGATCAGGGCAATCTCAAGGTAAGGGGGCCGGAAGTCATACCCCCACTGCGAAATGCAATGGGCTTCATCCACGGCCAGCAGACTTACCTTCATTTGCTTCAGCGCCTCAATGAACCTTTCCGTCCGGAGACGTTCGGGAGAAACGTACAGGAACCTGATCCCGCCAAAAAGGCAATTATCCAGTGTGACATCAATTTCCTGCCGGTCCATACCCGAATAAATGGCAGCTGCCCGAATACCCTTTTTATTCAGGTTCATCACCTGGTCTTTCATCAAGGCAATGAGGGGTGAAATGACCAGGGTGATCCCGTGTAAGGCCATTCCAGGAACCTGAAAGCACACCGATTTCCCGCCCCCTGTCGGCAGCAGCGCCAGCGTATCCATGCCGCTCAGCACCGATTGTATGATCTCCTGCTGCAACGGCCTGAAGGAAGAAAAACCCCAGTATTGTTTCAGGATCCCGTGAATGTTCTGCATCTCCCGCATGCTTTTCTGTCCTTTGCTAATCGGTTTTATAATTACAGATAATCTGTCCTTCTTGTGGCTGTAGCTCCTTTCTGATCATCAGAGCAATGTTTTCCACGTGCTGGGTATGCGGGAACATATCCACAGGCTGCACCCTGTCGAGCCTGTAATGGTCCTTCAACAAGGCAATATCCCTGGCCTGGGTAGCCGGATTGCACGATATGTACACGATTTTCGCCGGTGAGGCAGCGATCAGCTGCCTGATCACTTTTTCGTGCATGCCTGCACGTGGCGGGTCCGTAATGACAATGTCGGGAGTTCCGTTCGAATCAATAAAGGAACCGGTCAGCACCTCGGCAAGGTCACCGCAAAAAAACCTGGTGTTGAAAATATGGTTGAATCGTGCGTTTTCATTGGCATCTCCGATCGCCGACTCCACATTATCAATACCAATCACCCGGCCGGCCTTTCCGGCCAGATAACAGGCAATGGTCCCTGTCCCTGTGTAAAGATCATACACCAAATCCGTTTCGCACGGATTGGCAAAAGTAGCAGCGATCCTATACAGCTCGGCAGCCTGGAGGGTGTTCGTCTGAAAAAATGAAACGGGACTCAGCTTGAAGCGCAACAGCTTGTCTGTGCCGAAGGCAGGAAGGGTTTCCACGATGTACGGCGTTCCCTTGTACAGCTTCATTTCCTGATCCGTTATGGTATCGTTCCGTTTCCCGTTGATCACATAAATCAGGGAGGTGATGCGGGGGAACCGTTCTGCAAGGTGCCGGAGCAGCGCAAGGATAACGGGTTCATCATTGATCCTGAACACGAGGATGACCATCCATTCTCCAAGCCTGGTATTTCGTATGATCAGGTTGCGAAGCAACCCGGTCCCTCGTTTGACATCATAGAATTCCAGATCATTTTCAATGGCGAATGCCTTGACTTCCAGCCGTATGGCATTCGAAGGCTCTTCCTGGAGCCTGCATTCACGTATATCCAGTACCCTGTCGTACATCCCGGGAAGATGGAAACCAAGCGCTCTCATATCCCTTGAAGGCTCGTCAGCATCCTCAGGATCCGTCAACCATTTGCGGTTCGAAAAGGTGAATTCAAGCTTGTTCCGGTAATCAGTAGTCCGTACGGAAGGCAGGATCGGTGCAACCTGGTTCACATCCAGTTTCCCGATGCGTTCAAAATTGTCTTCAACCTGTTTCTGCTTGAAATGCAACTGCTCGCTGTACTTCAGGTGTTGCCATTTGCATCCTCCGCAGAGTCCAAAATGCGGACAAAAAGGATCTTCCCGTTTCTCGGATCGCCGGTGGAACCTGACGATCCGTCCTTCGGCGAACGATTTCTTCAGTGTGGTCAATTGGATATCCACCAGGTCACCGGGAGCTCCGAAAGGAACAAAGATGACCAGGTCTCCGGCCCTCGCCACAGCTTTTCCTTCCGATCCGGCATCCGATATTTCCACCTTCCCGATCAAAGGCAGGGATTTTTTTTCTTTCCGTCTCATGGCAGGCAAACAATTCAAACTTCGGTGCAAAATTACGATTTAAATGTTGTTTGAATTTGGCGGGATTTGACCTATATTTACCCCCTGATAACAATCTCCTGTTCTTCACCGCCTATGGTCCGCCTGATTGAATGGTTAGAGCACCACCAGTTCCCCTGCATTTACCAGAAGGTGCTGGGGATACCCTGCCCCGGATGCGGACTGCAGCGCTCCTTCATTGAGTTGCTGAAAGGCAATTTCGTGGAAAGTTTCCACCTGTACCCGCCCCTGCTGCCCGTACTCTTTCTGTTTGTTTTTCTGGGATTGCATCTTATGTTCAAATTCAGGTACGGTGCTTTGTACCTGAAGATTTTTGCTATGTTTACAGGTGCGTTGATGGTTTGCAACTACATTATTACAATCATTTTGTCACATTAATACTATCAAAAAATGGAAAATACGACGGATCCGACGAACCAGGCGAACGGCAGTATCCCTGCTTCAGCTCCTTCCCCTGTTCAGGAAGTGCTTCCCAACTCAACAGCCGTACTCATCATGGGCATCTTATCCATTATCGTGTGCTGTGGGCTGGGATTGGTCCTGTCCATCATTGCCCTGGTAATGGCTTCCAAAGGGAAGAGGCTCTATGAGGCCAATCCGGGAAAATACGCCGAAGGCTCTTATAATAATATGAAGGCTGGAAAAATCTGTGCGATCATCGGTTTAATCATCAATCTGCTGGTCAGCCTCTACTACTTGATCGTGATTGTCATCATCGGAGCAGCATTTTCTTTCATTCCGTGGGAGATGTGCACGACTTAATCTGTTCAACCTATGAAGATCTTACCGATTGAGAAAGCCCGTCAGGGAGATGCTTATACTATTGATAATGAGCCAATTACGGATATCGATTTGATGGAAAGGGCTGCGCTGGCCCTGAAGAGCTGGTTTCTGAACAACATTTCGAAGGATCTGACGATCAAAATCTTCTGTGGCACGGGGAACAATGGTGGTGATGGCCTGGCCCTGGCACGGCTGCTGACCGTGGAAGGTTACCACGTGGAAGCCTCTGTCCTCCGGTCAGGACAGAACCTCTCGCCTGCCTGTCAGGTGAATTACGACCGGTTGTTCAAAAAATCAGGCGTCAGGATCTATGACCTGAGTGAAGAGGATGATTTCCCTGAAATCAGTGGCGAGGACATTGTTGTGGATGCGATTTTCGGATCGGGGTTATCACGTCCCGTCAAGGGATTTCCTGCCGGGCTGATCAAACACATCAATAAGAACAATGCCGTTGTCATTGCAGTTGACGTACCCTCGGGTTTATTTTGCGATGACAGCAACAGCCATCACCAGGGAGCCATTATCGAAGCCGACGTGACCCTGACCTTTCAGTTCCCGAAATATGCTTTTTTATTTGCTGAAAATTTTAAATACGCTGGATTATGGGAAGTATTGCCCATAGGGATCCACGAAGATTTCATCCGGGAAGTGGAGGTGGATAATTACCTGACCGGGATGGAGGATTGCAGATCCATTTACCGGCCCCGGGTAAAGTATGCGCACAAAGGGCATTTCGGTCATGCCCTGCTGATTGCGGGAAGCTACGGAAAGATGGGAGCGGCGGTACTGGCATCCCGGGCCTGCCTGCGGGCGGGTGCGGGTCTGCTGACCACCCATGTTCCTGCGCGCGGCTTTGGTGTGATGCAGACCGCCGTTCCGGAAGCAATGGCATCCATTGATGTCTCGGAATATTCCTTTTCGGGCCTGATTGAACTGTCGAACTTCAATGCCATTGGAATCGGGCCCGGGATAGGGGTGAAAGAAGAGACCCAGAAAGCGTTAAAACTATTGATACAGGGGGCTGAGATACCCATCCTTTTTGATGCGGACGCCATCAACATCCTGGGAACCAACAAAACCTGGCTGTCGTTCTTACCGAAACATTGCATTTTCACTCCCCACCCAAAAGAGTTTGAGCGGCTGGTCGGAAAATCGAACAATGATTTTGACCGGACCCAGATGCAACGGGAATTTTCGTTCAAATACCAGTCGTATATTGTCCTGAAAGGGGCGCATACCTGCATTTCCTGCCCTGATGGAAGATGTTATTTCAACAGCACCGGCAATCCCGGAATGGCCACCGGCGGCAGCGGAGACGTTCTGACAGGGGTCATCCTTGGATTGCTGGCTCAATACTACCATCCGAAAGAAGCAAGTATCCTGGGTGTCTACCTGCATGGCCTGGCCGGTGACCTCTTCGTGGAGAAATTCAGCATGGAAGCGCTGATCGCTTCGGATATCATCGAAAACCTCGGGCAGGCATTCCTGAAGATCAGGGGATAGGAACGGCAACTTCGGGTAGTCCGGCCACTTCTTCGGCCAGATCCACTTCCAGCCGTAAATTCTCAATGATGAATAACTGACGCTCAGGCGTATTCCGGCCCATATAGAAGTCAAGCATCTCCGTGATCTTTGCTGTTTTCTGAAGGATGACCGGCTCAAGCCGCATGGAGGAACCGATAAAATGCTTGAACTCATCGGGAGATATCTCCCCGAGACCCTTAAATCGGGTGATCTCAGGATTTTTACCCAGTTTTCGGATCGCCTCCTGCTTTTCCTCATCGGAATAGCAGTAAATGGTTTCCTTTTTATTTCTGACCCGGAACAACGGCGTCTGCAGGATATACAGGTGACCGGCCCTGACCAGGTCAGGATAGAACTGCAGGAAAAATGTGAGCAGAAGCAACCGGATATGCATGCCATCCACATCGGCATCGGTGGCGACCACGACATTGTTGTATCGCAGATTTTCCAGCCCATCTTCAATGTTGAGGGCAGTTTGCAAAAGGTTCAGTTCGTCGTTCTGGTAAACGACCTTTTTGCTCAGGGCGAAACAATTCAGTGGTTTTCCCTTGAGGCTGAACACCGCCTGAATGTTGACATCGCGTGATTTGGTTATGGATCCGCTGGCGGAATCCCCTTCCGTGATAAAAAGCGTTGTTTCCAGCCTTCGCTCGTCATTATCCTGGTAATGGATCCGGCAATCCCTGAGCTTCTTGTTATGCAGGCTGGCCTTTTTCATGCTGTCTTTCGACAGTTTCTTGATGCTGGCGATTTCCTTCCGCTCCTTTTCCGACTGAAGTATCTTTTTAAGCAGGGCATCAGCCGTATCCGGATTCATGTGAAGGTAATTGTCCAGATGCCGTTTGAGGATGTCGTGTATGTAATTCCGGATGGTCGTACCCCCCGGTTCCAGATGAACGGATCCAAGCTTGGTCTTTGTCTGCGACTCAAAAACCGGCTCCTGAATTTTGATACTCATCGCAGCAACGATCGCAGAACGGACGTCGTTGGTATCAAAATCCTTTTTATAGAACTCCCTGACCGTTTTGACCACTGCTTCCCGGAATGCGGACAGGTGTGTCCCGCCCTGGGGCGTGAACTGTCCGTTGACAAAGGCATAATACTCTTCTCCGTAAAGTTTGGCGCTGTGGGTGATGGCACATTCAAAATCAACCTCCCGGATGTGAATGATGGGATAGATCAGCGGATTGCCGTTGATGTTGCGCGTGAGCAGATCCAGCAGGCCATTCCTGGCCCTGAAACGCTGGCCGTTGAAAACAATGGTCAGGCCGTTGTTCAGAAATGCATAATTCCATAACAACTGTTCAACGTATTCAGGAATATAATGAAAATTCCCAAAGAGCTGATCATCCGGGACAAAGGTCACAATGGTTCCGGCAGCCAGTTCCTTCTCTTCCAGCAATTCCTCCTTCAACAGGGCTCCCCGCTCAAACTCAGCGGTCATTACCTGCCCGTCGCGGACAGATTGTACCCTGAAAAAAGACGACAGTGCATTGACGGCCTTGGAACCAACACCGTTGAGACCGACTGCCTTTTTAAAAACCTTGGAATCATATTTGGCCCCGGTGTTGATCTTGGAAACACAATCCACGACCTTACCCAGCGGTATGCCCCTTCCATAGTCCCTGACCGTGACCTGCTTATCTTTGACCGTTACCTCGATGGCCGTTCCGAATCCCATGACATATTCGTCGATGGCATTGTCCATGATTTCCTTGACAAGCACATAGATGCCATCATCGTGCGAAGCGCCGTCACCCAGCTTCCCGATGTACATACCAGGCCTCAGCCGGATATGTTCTTTCCAGTCGAGTGACCTGACAGTTTCTTCTGTGTAATTGATCGTCATAAGCATATCCTGCCTGCAGGAACGGCTACAAAAGTAATGGTTGCAGCCTTAGCTTTGGGACAGCACGCATACAATTTTTCAAACAATGACTGTTGAAATCTTTATGGAGAGCAGCGGCGCTCAGCGCTCAAGGATCCAGACATGCTGGTATCCGGGCCCAAGATCATCCTTAACCTGTTTGGCCTCAGTATAGGTTTTGAAATCGTTGATGGAGATCCTGATCTTATTGTCGAACATAATGATCCGAGCCTTATTAAATCCTTTTTCCTGATATTCCTTCAGGACCAGGTTCGCTTTTTCCCGGGTGCTCAGACTGGCAGTGATCAGGTAGTACCGCATACCGGTGACAACAGAAGTCTCTTCGAAAGGAAGATCCTTTTTAGCCAGGGTATCTGCCCTGGCAAGCACCGTTTTATTGCAGGATTCAGGTTCGCCCGCCAGATCGGTCTCCTCCCCCAGCCAGATGATGGCATATCCTTCGTATATGCAGGTTCCCATTGCTCTCCAGGTTTTGGAGGACCATTTTCCTGTATTCAGGATCATCTCATTGAAATGGTTTTGAATCTTCCATTGCGCCAGGGCAGAGGATGGCAGAATGAGATCATTCTCCCAGTAGACGATCTCATAGCCCTTATATTTATATCGGGTTAATTCCTTTGGTTTGTTGTACATACACCCATAGGCCGGAGCGTCATCAGAAAAGCAGCAGGGCGTCCATCTGCCCCTGTCCGACCAGCTGTGAAGATTGCACACCCTGCCGGCTGGTTTGTTATGTGTTAAATCCTTAGCATGCACCTGTGCTACGTAACACAATGATCTGGACAAGGAAATAGCTGGTAAGTGGTGGTCATTCCGATATTGATTGATGATAAGGTACAACTGGTATGAAAGGGAATCAAGGCACTGGCCGGCCTGGGTTTTCCCTGAAACGGAACCCTGAGGATGACCATCCACAGACCAGAGAACAAGTGAAAGGAAGAATAGCAACCAACTGATCTTTTTCTTTTTCAGCATGATAACCTAATCTGATCATCTCCTGATCCCGTTATACTCATTTTTCAGACCAAGGTTACCTGTAGAAGACTGTTTGAAGAATAGTGCCTTTTTAATAAATTGTTTTTCATTGGTTTAACATATTTTAACACAGGGAAACAGATCTGTTGAATCATCCTTGTCTATTTTTGCGGATAAAATCTAATAACGAAAAGAATGGATACGAACATCAAAGAACTCAACGAAAAGATCCAACAGGAAAGCGCCTTTGTTGACCTGATCAACCTGGAGATGCGGAAGGTGATTGTTGGGCAGAAAGGGATGATCGAGCGGTTGCTGATCGGTTTGCTGGCGAATGGGCATATCCTTCTGGAGGGAGTCCCCGGATTGGCCAAAACGCTTGCCATTAAATCGTTAGCAAACATCATCAACGCAAAATTCAGCCGCATCCAATTCACCCCCGACCTCCTTCCTGCTGATCTGATCGGGACCATGATCTACAGTCAGAAGAAGGAAGAATTTGTTGTCAGGAAAGGCCCCCTGTTTGCCAATTTCATTCTGGCGGATGAAATCAACCGATCGCCGGCCAAGGTTCAAAGTGCTTTGCTGGAAGCCATGCAGGAGAAACAGGTCACCATCGGTGAGCAGACCTACCGGCTGGATGAGCCCTTCATCGTGCTGGCCACGCAGAATCCCATCGAACAGGAAGGGACCTATCCCCTTCCCGAAGCGCAGGTCGACCGTTTCATGCTGAAGATCGTGATCTCGTACCCCGACAAGGAAGAGGAAAAACTGATTCTGCGCCAGAATATCGCCAACCAGGAGGCCAAGACATCCACCATCCTGAAGACTTCGGATATCCTGCGGGCAAGGGACATCGTCAGGCAGGTGTACCTGGATGAAAAGATCGAGAATTACATCACCGACATTGTATTCTCGTCAAGGTACCCCAAGGAGTACAAGCTGGCAAAATTTGACGGGTTGATCTATTACGGAGCGTCCCCCCGTGCAAGCATTAACCTGGCGCTGGCAGCGAAATCCTTCGCGTTCATCAAAAGGAGAGGTTATGTGATTCCGGAGGATGTCAGGGCAGTTGCCCTGGACGTGATGCGGCACCGCATTGGATTGACCTATGAGGCGGAGGCAGAAAACATCACCACGGAAGACATCATCAATGAGATATTGAATACCGTTGAAGTACCCTAATCAACAATCCCCTTGGAAACCACCGATATTTTAAAACGCGTCAGGAAAATTGAGATAAAGACACGCGGTCTTTCCAACCAGCTCTTCTCGGGACACTACCATAGTGCGTTCAAGGGAAGGGGCATGGCCTTTTCGGAAGTGCGGGAGTACCAGTACGGGGATGACATCCGGAGCATTGACTGGAACGTGACAGCCCGGCTGAATCATCCATTTGTAAAGATCTATGACGAGGAACGCGAACTGACCGTGGTGCTGGTGGTTGACGTCAGCGGATCCAATGAATTCGGCACGCGAAAGCAATTCAAGGAGGAGATGATCACGGAAATCGGGGCTGTTCTTGCCTTTTCGGCCATCCAGAACAACGACAAGGTCGGTGTGATCTTTTTCAGCGACCGCATCGAAAAATTCATTCCACCCAAAAAGGGGACCACGCATATCCTGAGGATCATCCGGGAACTGATCGACTTCAAGCCACAAAGCAACAAAACCAATATTGCGGAAGCAATGCGTTATCTCACCAATGCCATCAAAAAGCGCAGCATCGTTTTTCTTCTCACCGATTTTGTCGACCGGCATTTCGATGACGCCCTCAAAATTGCCGACAAAAAGCATGACCTGGTGTGTATCAAGGTCTATGACCCCAGAGAAACTGAACTTCCTAACATCGGGATGGTGCGTGTCAAAGATGCGGAAACCGGCAAAACCGGCTGGATGGATACCGGCAGACAGACGCTCCGCGTCCAGTATCAAAACTGGTTCAGGGAACAGGAGCAAAACCTGAATGGATTCTTTAAGCGGAACGGGATTGATTACGTCGTGGTCAGAACAGATGACGACTATATCAAACCCCTTTTGAACCTGTTCAAGCAGCGGGAAGCCCGTCGCTGAAACAAACGATGCAAAATGAATCAATGAAACGGATAAAACATTACCGGCTTTGGCTCTTCATCCTTCTGGCAGGCCTTCTGTCCGTGAAGCAGGGTACATCCGATGCCCAGGAGATCCAGGTTCAGGCAAGCCTTGATACGAGCCTGCTGATGATCGGCGACCAGACCACCCTGACACTGGAAGCGGTGTTTCCGGCATCCTACAGGATCATTTGGCCGGAAATTGGTGATACGCTGATCCGTCAGGTAGAGGTGATCCGGAAATCAACGGTCGATACGCTTCAAACAAATGAGTCCTCCGGGAGCCGAATGCTTCAGCAGAAAGTGATCATCACTTCTTTTGATTCAGGGTATTTTGCGATTCCCCCCTTCGTTTTTCTTTACCAGGAACCTGGAACTAGCGACTATAAGGCCTGCCAGACGGAAGCGCTGCTGCTGGGGATTGACAGCCCGGATGTTGACCTGAGTAGTGATATCAGGGATATCAAAGGGCCGCTGAAAGTGCCGGTTACCTTTGCAGAGATCTGGCCCTGGATCCTGGCTGCCCTGTTGCTTGCCGGAGGGATCATCTTCCTTGTTTACTACCTCCGCAAAAGAAAAAAAGCCCAACCCCTGGTGACCTTCAGGCATAAGCCTCCTCAGCCAGCGCATATCGTTGCACTGGATGAACTGGAAAAACTCAGGTCGAAAAAATTATGGCAGGCGGGAAAAGTCAAGCAATACCATACAGAATTGACCGATATCATACGAAACTATATCACGGCAAGATTCGGCATCCATGCCATTGAATTGGTAACGCCCGAGATTCTCGATGCACTGGATGGCAAATCCGTTGAATCCATCACAAGGTCGAAGCTAAAAGAGATGCTTGAACTGGCGGACCTTGTGAAGTTTGCAAAGGAAAATCCCCTGCCCGACCAGCAGGAACGAAGCATGAACCAGGCCATTGATTTTGTGAAGGAAACCATTCATGCCGTTGAAGAGCTGCAATCGGCTGAAAAAATGGCACTTAATGACAACAAACAGGTATCCACATAAGGTATGACTCTGAGCGAAATAGAATTTGCAAATCCCGGATTTCTGTATCTGCTGATCATCCTTCCCCTGTTGGTGACCTGGTACTGGTTTCGCAACCGGAAGTACCATGCCGACATTCAGGTTCCATCGATGGAATCCATCCTGAAATCCGGCCGAAGCCCCAGGGAGTACCTGTATCACGGACTTTTCGGCCTGCGCCTGCTGGCAGCCAGCCTGCTCATCATTGCACTGGCCAGGCCCCAGACCAGCACCAGAAAACAGGATGTAACGATCGAAGGCATCGACATTGTGCTGGCGATGGATATTTCGGGAAGCATGCTGGCGGAAGATTTTCAGCCCAACAGGCTGGAAGCCAGTAAAAAAGTGGCCAGTGAGTTTGTGGGTGGCCGGCCGAACGACCGGATGGGCCTCGTCGTTTTCAGCGGTGAAACGTTCACCCAGTGTCCACTGACCACCGACCATTCTGTTTTACTGAACCTTTTCAAAGACATCAAAAGCGGAATGATCGAAGACGGAACCGCCATCGGCGACGGGCTGGCCACTGCTGTCAACCGGTTAAAGGAAAGCCAGGCAATCAGCAAGGTCATCATCCTTTTAACGGACGGAGAGAACAACATGGGCTCCATTGATCCCTTATCGGCCGGCGAGATTGCCAAGGTATTCGGCATCCGTGTGTATACCATCGGAGTGGGAACAATTGGGACAGCGCCTTATCCCGTCCAGACACCCTTTGGCACACGGTACCAGAACCTGGAAGTGCGCATCGACGAACCGCTGCTGAAAGAAATCGCCGCGATGACAGGTGCCCGGTATTTCAGGGCCACCGACAACCAGAAGCTGACGGAAATCTATCAGGAAATTGACCGGCTGGAAAAATCAAAGATCGATGTGACAGAGTTCAGGAAAAAAAATGAAGAGTTCCTGCCCTTTGCGCTGCTCGCCGGCCTGGTCATCCTGCTGGAAGTGATCCTGAGATATACGGTTTTCAGAAGTATACCCTAAAACAAAATAAATCTGACGAAATCAAATGATCCGTTTTGCACATCCTGACCTGCTCTATCTCCTGTTACTGATCCCGGTCTTTATGGTGGCCTTTCTCCTTCTCCTGCAGTGGAAGAAAAAAGCCAGAAAAAAATTTGGCGATTCCCTGGTCATTGGCCGTCTGATACCCGATTATTCCAAAAGCCGGTTCACCATTAAATTCATCTTTCTCCTGATGGCATCGGTTTTCCTCATCATTGGCCTGGCTGATCCCCAGGTGGGCTCCAAACTGGTCAAGGCAGAAAGAAAAGGGATTGATATCGTGCTGGCACTGGACGTATCCAACAGCATGCTGGCTGAGGACATTCAGCCCAGCCGTCTTGAGCGGGCCAAACAATCCATTTCCAAGCTCATCGATGAACTTCGGAGCGACAGGATCGGCATGATCGTTTTCGCCGGCAAAGCCTATACCCAGCTCCCCATCACCACGGATTATGTGGCTGCAAAATTGTTCCTGTCAACCGTTACAACAGATGCCGTTCCCGTCCAGGGTACCGCTATCGGGGATGCCATTGAACTGGCAATGAAATCATTTGAGGAAAACAATATGCACAGCAAAGCCATTATTATTATTACCGATGGCGAAAATCACGAAGGTGATGCACTCACTAAGGCCAAAGAAGCAGCTGACAAAGGGATCCATATCTATACGATCGGGATGGGATTGCCCGAGGGTGCACCGATACCTGTATTTCAGGGACAAAATAAGATCGGATATAAAAAAGACAGACAGGGCAATACCATCGTGACCAAACTGAACGAAACCATGCTTCAGCAAATAGCTTCGGCGGGACAGGGTGTCTATGTGCGCGCAAATAATGTTTCTGCAGGATTGTCAAAAATCTTTGATGAAATCAACAAGCTGAATAAAACAGAGATTGACTCAACGATGTTTTCGGATTATGAGGACCGCTTTCAATACTTTCTGGTGGTCAGTCTGATTTTTCTGATCCTGGAACTAATGGTCATCGAACGTAAAAGCAAATGGGTCAGGAATCTGAATCTTTTTCATCTGAAACAGCAATCGCAATGAAAATGACGCATCGGATTTTCTCAGAAAACATAAAACTGATGGTTTCCCTGGCGCTGATCGTGTGGCCATCGCTTCTGGTTTTTCCGCAGGCAGAGAATAAATTGATCAGGCAGGGTAATCGCCAGTATCACGATGAAAATTATAAAGAAGCTGAAATCGAATACAGGAAATCACTGGATAAGAATGAAGCTTCCGTTGCGGGCAGGTACAACCTTGGAACATCCCTTTACCGGCAAAAGAACCATCAGGAAGCCATCCTTTCTTTTGATTCGGTCTTGAAAGCGTATCCCAATGATAAGATCCGGTCACAATCCTATTACAATCTGGGGAACTCCCTGCTGAAATTCTCCCAGGATTCTGCCGGAGCCCAATCCAATGCCCTTCAGGGAAGCATAGAAGCGTACAAACAAGCCCTGCGGCTGAATCCCGGCGACAGTGCAGCCAGGTACAATCTGGCCTATGCCCAGCGCCTGCTTCAAAAGCAGCAGCAACAGCAGGGTCAGGGACAGCAGGATCAGCAAAACCAGGATCAGCAGGGTCAACAGGATCAACAGGACCAGCAGCAGAACCAGCAGCAACAGGATCAGCAGCAGAACCAGCAGCAACAGGATCAGCAACAGGAACAGCAACGGGAACAGCAACGGGAACAACAGGCTCAGCCGAGGGAAATTTCAAAACAGGATGCCGAGCGAATGCTTGAAGCAATGAAAAACGATGAAAAAAATACACTGGAGAAGCTAAGAAAGCAACAGGTCAGCAGTCAGCGGGTGACTATTGAGAAAGACTGGTAGCAGAAGTCAGTAACCATTTTGATGACAGAACATGGATCGACAGACAAACAATAGCGGATACCCCTTTACGGGATGGATGTTCTTCCTGCTGTTGCTCGTGACCTGGTTCATTCCCGGGCTCATCGCAGCACAGACCGTCCAGTTCACGGCATCTGCCCGTCAGAGCGTCAGCGTCGGGGAACAATTCCGGCTGATCTTCTCCGCCAATGCCGATGGCAAGGACTTCAAGGCGCCGCCATTGAATGATTTTCGCATCCTGTCGGGGCCCAATCCTTCCACCAGCTCCAGCATACAGATCATCAACGGGCAGGTATCCCGGTCGGTGACCCTCTCCTATGGATACATACTTCAAGCCATCAAGGAAGGCGAGTTTCAGATCCAGCCGGCCCAAATCACCGTGGATGGCAGGCAGTATGAGTCGAACACGCTCGCCATCCGGGTCAATGCTGCAGGCGGGCAGCCCTCATCCGGATCACAGGCCCCGTCAGCACCTGCAGCCCGACCGTCGGAAGATGCCGGTAGCATCGGGCAGGCTGCTATCTTCATCCGTACATCGGTCAGCAAAAAAGAACCCTACCAGGGAGAACAGGTCATTGTGTCGCACAAAATCTACACACAGGTTGGCATCAGCCAGTACGGTGTTGAAAAATTCCCTTCCTACAATGGGTTTTGGACCCAGGAGCTCCAGAACATCCAGGATGAGCCCGGCAAACATAATGAGGTCATTAACGGACAGGAATATCTTGTGGCTGAAATAAGTAAGGTTGCGCTGTTTCCGGTAAAAAGCGGAACGCTGACCATCGAACCCATGGAATTAAATGTGGTAGCGCAGGTCAGAAGGTCAAGGAGCCGTTCGCGCGATCCCTTTGAGGATTTTTTCAACGACCCCTTCTTCGGCGGCAGCTATCAGAATGTACAGAAAAAAATCGTGTCCAATCCGGTCACCATCGAAGTAAAGCCTCTGCCAACAACCAACCAGCCTGCCGAATTCAAAGGGGTTGTCGGTAAGTATACCTTTAAATCGAACATCGATAAAACCAGCGTTGATGTCAATGAGGCGATCAACCTGAAGTTTACCATCCTTGGGGAAGGCAACATACGCCTCATTGATGAATTGAAGGCTACGTTTCCTCCTGACTTTGAGGTATATGACCCCAAGGTTTCCTTTAACCTGAATAAGAACAGCCAGGGCATATCCGGAGTAAAAACGTTTGAGTATTTGATCATTCCAAGAAATTCCGGAAACTTCAAGATCAAACCGGTTGTGTTCAGCTATTTTGATCCGAATCAGGGGACCTATGTCACGCAGGCATCTCCCCTTTATGAGATCTCTGTCAGCAAAGGAGTTTCCTCAGGCCCCGACATTGCTTACAGCGGTGTCGTCCAGCAGGATGTTCAATATATTGGAAGCGATATCCGTCATATCAAGAACAATCCGGTCCAATTAAAACCGAAAGGCAAGACATTGTTCGGTTCGCTCACCCATATCCTTTTGATGCTCATCCCCTTACTGCTTGCCATTTTCCTCACGCTGTTCATCCGGCAGCAAATCAGTAAAAGAAACAATGTCCGGTGGATGAAAACACAGAAAGCCACAAAAGTTGCACGCACACGACTGAAGAAGGCCGCTGAGTACCTGAAGTCGCTTCAGGAAAAGGAATTTTACAATGAGGTATCCCAGGCATTATGGGGGTATATCAGTGATAAATTCAATCTCCCGCTGGCTGACCTGTCGATGGATTCAGTACATGAGACGCTGAAAAATAAAAACATTAAAGATGCAATCGTTGAGCAGTTCATTGAAACGTTGAATCATTGCGAATATGCCAGGTTCGCCCCGGGTGCAAAATCCGAGAACATGGATAAGATCTATGAAGAAGCCCTGAATGTGATCAGCAAAACGGAACGGGAACTGAAATGAGAGGAGAGAGGAGAGAGGAGAAAGGAGAAAGGAGAAAGGAGAAAGGAGAAAGGAGAAAGGAGAAAGTAAATGACCACAAATGACGATGAATGACAACGAATGACCACTAATAACAACGAATAACCATGAATAACCTCAGACTGTGTATTATCGGATTATTGTTGATGATGGTAGATGCAGGATATGCCGGGATCAACGAGGAGCTCGTGGAAAAGGCCAACAAGGATTATGCGGAAGGATTGTATTCGAATGCCATTGAAGGTTATGTCAGGGTGCTGCAAAACGGGTACGAATCAGTGGAGGTATATTACAATCTCGGGAATGCGTATTTCAAGACCGATGATCTGCCATCTGCCATACTGCATTACGAAAAAGCTAAAAAGTTAAAGCCCAATGATCCGGATATTCTGTTCAATTTGAATGTGGCCAGCAACAGGATAAAAGATAAGATTGAGGCCGTACCGGTTCTTTTTTACAAGCGGTGGTGGAACCAGCTGGTGAATACATTCAGCCTTGACGGATGGACCAAATTTCACATAGCCTGCTTTGTACTTTTCCTTATGGTGGCTGCTTTTTTCTTCATTTCAAGGAAAGTCGTCATCCGTAAAATCTCATTCTGGGCGGGATTGCTTCTGTTTACCAGCTCTCTGCTGACTTTTGGCATTGCATTGCAACAAAACAGCTCCCATCAACAGGTAAAGGAAGCGATCGTCTTCGATCCCAGCCTGACGGTCAAGAGTTCGCCTTCGGAGAACAGTGTTGACCTTTTTGTCGTCCACGAAGGCACGAAGGTAGCCATTACCGATGAACTGGGTGAGTGGTATGAAATACGCATTGCCAGCGGAAGTACGGGCTGGATCCCCGGTTCTTCCGTTAAAAGTATCTGATGCTGTCTGACAAGAGGCAACTTTCTCAGGTTCCTTTCTGATCAGATTAATTTTATATAATTTTGCGCCTTGTTTTCAAAAAACGAATGTTAATAGTTAAATAAACCACTTAACCAATCATTACCTTTATGAAAAAACGTATACCTTTTGTACTTGCATTTGTTGTCCTGGTTTTCTGGGGCCATGCACAGAATGCTGACACGTTGGTTGGTCCCTGGAAGAATGGCGGCAAGTTTGCCCTGAACTTCTCACAGTCATCGCTGACCAACTGGGCACCGGGCGGACAGAATTCCCTGGCGCTCAATTCATTTTTCAATTACTTTGCTGACTATGCCAAAGACAAGTCCCTGTGGGAAAACAGGCTGGATCTTGCTTATGGATTTTTGAAAGAGGGGGAGGCTGATATCAGAAAGAGTGATGACAAGATCGATTTTTCATCAAAATATGGCATGAAGGCAACCCAGAAACTCTACTACGCTGCGTTGCTCACCTTCAAGAGCCAGTTCAGCGAAGGATATAATTATCCTGATGATTCCGTTGTGATCTCCCGCTTCCTGGCCCCCGGTTATCTGACCGTCGGACTTGGCATGGACTGGAAGCCTGTAGACTATTTTTCCTTTTTCCTGTCACCTGCCACAGCCCGCTGGATCATCGTCACAGATGATGACCTGTCAAACATAGGGGCATACGGAGTTGATCCGGGAGATAAGGTCCGGACAGAGGTGGGTGCGATGGCCCGCCTGGAGTTTCTTAAGGATATCCTGAAAAACGTAAACCTAAAGTCTAAACTTGAACTCTTCTCCAACTACCTTGACCAGCCACAGAATGTTGATGTTTACTGGGATAACATGTTTGTAATGACCATCAACAAATATTTATCAACATCCCTGAACCTTACCCTGGCCTATGATGACAACCTGAGGATTACAGACAAGGATGGCAAGACAGGGCCACGGACTCAGTTCAAGGAAGTGTTCGGGATTGGGCTCACCTACGGTTTCGGAGATGCCAAATGATGGGTTGTTCAGGATCTCAGCCGGTCAAGTGAACGCACGAGGCGCTCGTCCTTCTTAATGCCATACATGGCCAGCACAAGGAACACCAGGGAAATCAGCGGAAAAACCGATCCAAGTCTGTAAACTGTCTGAATGGCCAGGTCCTTGGATAGTTTATCCGTGTAAAAGAAAAACAATACGATCAGGACGATATTCAGCAGGATGGCGAAATTGACCGATCGTAACTGCCTCAGGCGTTTTCTGAACTGAAAAATGCCAAGAGCAATCAATACCAGGATAAGCACTGAAATGATGATCAGTGGCATGTAAAACAAGAATTTGTAGGATACCTCAAGGGTGTCAGGTTGTTTTTCCAATCCGTAAAGAAAAAAGGAGACTGTTCCCAGATACGTATCGATGGAGTCTCCGTATGTATAGGCTGCAACCGGGAAGAAAAACGCCAGAATGATGGCCAGAAAAGCAATTATAAGATAAACGGTCTGGATGCGTTGTATCATGGCAGGGGTTTAAACATTTATTGATGTAAAAGTACGAATGATTTTATGGTTGAAGTTGTTCCGGGTTAATTTATTTGTATATTTGCACCTGAAATTCTGCAGCTAGATTCGATAGCTTATCGTTGTTTAATGGTTGTCTGATATAATTCGAGCGCGTAGAGGGGACTTTAATTACTTTCACATTTATTTTTTCATTTATCTTCTGAAAACAGGAATTTCCTCATTTATTTTATAAAAAATGTATCATATTAATGAATTAAACGAAAAGCTTTTAACCGAGCTTAAAGAGATTGCCAAAGATCTCCATATTTCCTACAGTGACAATTTAAAAAAACAGGATCTGATCAATCTGATCCTGGATCACCAGGCCGATAATCCGACTGAAGAAATCGTCCAGAAAGAAAAGAAGGGACCCAAAAAGTCCCTGCGTCTTCGGCGCAAAAGAACTACGGGAGACACTGACCGCAAAATGGAGAAAACGGAACTTTTCCCCTTTGCAGAAGAGCTGCCCGAACCCCGTCCGGAAATGATCCCGGACTTTATGGAGGAACCAGATTCGGGTGAAGAAATTTTCAATGTCATGGAGGGTGAAACGTTCAGTCTTGACCTGGAAGAACCACCATCCATCACCCAGGCCCAGGAACCGGAGCTTGAAACTGCTGAAGCCGACCAGGAAAAAGAACTGGTGGCTCCAAGGCCATTCAAGGACAGGGCAGGCAGGGAGCCCGGATATCGCAACAAGCACATTGAAAGACACAAGGATGAATTTACTTTTGAGTTTGAAGGTATTGTCACTGCAGAAGGCGTCCTTGAGATCATGCCTGACGGATATGGATTTTTGCGCTCCTCAGATTATAACTACCTGAACTCCCCTGACGATGTTTACGTGTCACAATCCCAGATCAAGCTCTTCGGACTGAAAACCGGGGATACGGTCCAGGGAAGCATACGTCCCCCAAAAGAGGGAGAGAAATATTTCCCGCTGATCAAAGTTGAAATGATCAACGGGCGGGATCCTGAAGATACACGTGACCGCATACCGTTTGATTATCTAACGCCCCTGTTTCCGCTGGAAAAATTCAAGCTGACCGGACATCCCCAGGAAACGCTGTCAACGCGAATCATCGATCTTTTTACACCCATCGGAAAAGGGCAAAGAGGATTGATCGTTGCCCAGCCAAAAACCGGGAAAACGGTCCTTTTGAAAGAAATAGCCAATGCGATCGCCTACAATCATCCTGAAGCTTACCTGATCATCCTGCTGATCGATGAAAGGCCGGAAGAGGTCACGGATATGGAGCGCAGTGTGAATGCGGAAGTCATTTCCTCCACATTCGACGAACCTGCTGAACGTCACGTCAGAATATCATCCATAGTGCTTGAAAAAGCAAAACGAATGGTGGAATGCGGGCACGATGTGGTCATCCTGCTTGATTCGATCACGCGTCTGGCCAGAGCCCACAACACCGTGATGCCTGCCTCCGGCAAAGTACTCTCCGGAGGTGTGGAAGCCAATGCGCTTCAGAAGCCCAAACGGTTCTTCGGCGCTGCCCGCAAGATCGAAGGAGGAGGATCCCTGACGATCATCGCCACGGCACTGATCGATACCGGCTCCAAAATGGACGAGGTGATCTTTGAGGAATTCAAGGGCACCGGTAACATGGAACTTCAGCTCGACCGCAAGCTGTCCAACAAACGCATCTGGCCCGCCATCGACATTGTGGCCTCCAGTACGCGGCGTGAAGAGCTGCTTCTTGACAAGGAAACACTGCAGCGGATCTGGATCCTGCGTAACCACCTGGGCGACATGAATCCGCTGGAAGCCATGGAGTTCCTCAAGGACAAGATGAAATTTACGCAGTCGAACGAGGAATTCCTCATCTCGATGAATGCTTAAATAAAAAAAGGTGCTTCGGCACCTTTTTTTATGTTGTAATCTTTTTTGCAAGAGCCGGCACGTCCATCCCGCCGAAATCCCCCGAACTCATCATCAACAGGTTAGTCTTGTTCCAGTTAAATCCCAAAAGGTCATTCAATAACCTTTTGGCGTCCGTATACACTTTCAAAGCCGGATTGTTGAATGCCTCCCTGACCTGCTCAGGATGTATCTCCGGCAGGCGCTTTAGCTGAATGGCATGCGGATTATAATAAACCAACGGATGATCCGCCATTGCCATCGTATTTGCATAATGCGAAAGAAAATGCCCGCTCAGGCTGCTGAACGTGTGCAACTCAATGCACGCCACCAGTAAACGATCCGGGTATTGTTCCTTTACGGCCTCCACCGTGGCCTTCAGTTTGGAGGGGGCATGGGCGAAGTCGAAAAATACAGCAGTTTGCCCGTTTGCAGCCAATAATTCGAGCCGCCTGGCCGCCCCGTCAAAGGTACGCATCGCACCGTAAAAGTCGCCGTCATCCACCCCCAGCTCCCGGCAGACCATCCTCGCCCCTTCCAGATTGATCAGGTTGTGCCGGCCAAAGACCTTCAGCGGAATGGGTTCGTCACCAGGCAGGATCGAGGTGATACCGTGATCTATCCGGTAAGCAGGCATTCGATAGGGAATCATTTTCACCCCCTCCCTGGCCGAAAGGACGACATCCCTTACCTGAGCATCCTCTGCATTGTATACCAGCGTGCCGTCAGAGGGGATAAGACCTGCAAAGATCCGGAACTGCTCCAGGTAGCATTCGAAGGTGGGGAACACGTTGATGTGGTCCCAGGCGATACCGCTGATCAGAGCAATATCTGGCCGATAGACGTGGAATTTTGGCCGTTTGTCGAGGGCAGATGTCAGGTATTCATCCCCTTCGAACAACATCAACCTGCTGTCATCTGTCAGCCTTACGGTATCTTCCAGGCCCCTTACGGGTGCACCGATCATGTAATCGCAAGGGATCCCGCTGGCATTCAGCACATGCAGGACCATCGCCGTGATGCTGGTTTTGCCGTGGCTGCCTCCGATCACCACCCTTTTCTTGTCCCCGGCGTGGGCATACAGAAACTCGGGAAAAGAAAACACCGTCAGGTTTAGTTGCCTGGCACGGATCAATTCCGGATTGTCCTCCCGCGCATGCATCCCCAGGATCACGGCATCCAGCCCGGGATCAATCCGGTCAGGATCCCAGCCTTCACGTTCCGGTAACAATCCGAAAGAAGCAAGCCTGCCCCGTGAAGGCTCAAAGATCTCGTCATCCGATCCGGTAACTTTGTCCCCTTTCCGGCACAGTGCGATGGCAAGATTGTGCATGACGTTGCCGCCGATGGCGATGAAATGATAGCGCATTAAATGGTTTGAATTACAGGATTTGCGAAATCAAATTTAGGATTTATTGGAATTTTGTAACTTCGCACGCTCAATAATTTTTAACCAACCTAATTATTTAACCTTATGAAAAGTCATTCATGGTCATTCATGGTCATTCTGATTTTTATGACAATGACCGCATCAGCGCAGGACAGATTGCAGGCCGAGGATCTCTGGAGGATGGGCCGCGTGGACGACATCCAGGTGTCACCCGATGGACAGATGGTTCTTTATGGTGTTACCAGGTATGATCTGGGGGAGAACCGGGGCAACCGTGACCTGTTTGTCGTTCCGGTGATGGGGGGCGAAGCAAGGAAAGTGACTGATTTTGAAGGAAATGAATATAATGGTGTCTGGCGGCCGGATGGTCAGAAGATTGGATTCCTGAGCGCAAAGAACGGTACCATGCAGATCTGGGAAGTCAATCCGGATGGATCGGATCCACAACAGATTTCCAACATAGAAGGTGGAATCAACGGGTTTTCCTACTCGCCGGATCTTTCCCATATCCTCTACTGCAAGGATGTTAAGCTGGATCCAACCCCTGGTGACCTCTATCCGGATCTGCCAAAAACAGAGGTGATGATATTTGATGACCTGATGTACCGTCACTGGAATGCCTGGCACGATTATGCCTACAGCCATATCTTCCTCACGAAATATGAAACTGCCATCAACCCTGGTATGGACATCATGGAAGGCGAACCCTATGACACTCCGATGAATCCTTTCGGAGGCATGGAGCAGATCACCTGGAGTCCGGATGGTAAAATGATCGTCTATACCTGTAAAAAACTGAAGGGAAAAGACTATGCGTTGAGCACCAATTCGGATCTTTACCTGTACGAACTGAAGCTTGGGCTCACCACCAACATCACCGAAGGGAACATGGGATACGACCAGGACCCGGTTTTTTCCGGGGACGGGAAAAAACTGGTCTGGAAAAGCATGGCAACAGACGGCTACGAGGCGGATAAAGAAAGGATGATGATGCTGGATCTGTCAGATGGATCCAAAAAAGATCTCTCCGACGGATTTGATCAGAACTGTTCCGGATTTGCCTGGTCTGAAGAAGATGAAAGGATCTATTTCATCAGCGGTGCAAATGCCACATACCAGATCTTTGCCCATTCCCTCACAACCGGCTCAACCGGTGGCATCACACAGGGGAACCATGACTATACATCGATTGCCACTGCAGGACCCTACATCATTGGTACCAGGATGTCATTGTCGTCACCAACAGAAATATTCCGCGCTGGACTGGACGGAGAACAAGTTCAGCTGACTTTTACAAACCAGCAACTTCTTTCCGGCATCAGAATGGGAGAGGTAAAGGAAAGGTGGGTGGAAACCACCGACGGGAAAAATATGCTGGTCTGGGTGGTGTATCCGCCATCATTTGACCGTACCAAAAAGTACCCTGCATTATTATACTGCCAGGGTGGTCCGCAGAGCGCCGTCAGTCAGTTCTGGTCCTACCGCTGGAATCTTCAGATGATGGCTGCCCATGGCTACATTGTGGTAGCTCCCAACCGGAGAGGTTTGCCAACCTTCGGCCAGGAATGGAACGACCAGATCGCGGGGGATTATGGCGGACAGAATATGAAAGATATGCTTTCCGCCATAGATGAACTCTCGAAAGAACCCTACATTGACGCAAAGCGCCTGGGGGCTGTGGGAGCAAGCTACGGTGGGTATTCCGTCCTATGGCTCGCCGGACACCACGAAAAACGCTTTAAAGCCTTCATTTCCCACTGCGGCATCTATGATTTTGAAAGCATGTACGGGTCTACGGAAGAATATTTTTTCGTCAACCACGACTACGAGGGCCCGTACTGGGAACAGCCCAAACCCAACAGTTACAGTTTTTCCCCCCATCTCAGCGTCGACAAATGGGATACCCCCATCATGTTGATCTCAGGGGGATATGATTTCAGGATCCCCTACACGCAGAGCCTTGAGGCGTTCAATGCGGCACAGCTCAGGGGCATTCCCAGCCGGCTGATGTTTTTCCCGGAAGAGACTCATTTCGTTCTGAAACCGCAAAATGCTGTCTTCTGGCAAAGGGAATTCTTCAGATGGCTCGACACCTATCTAAAATGATATCGGATTAACGATTAACGGATATCTGATTTTTGATTTAAGTTTTAACTTTTAATCTTTGATCTACAGGCTGTCCGCTTTAAATTCAAGGGCTCCTGAATTGATGCAGTAGCGCAATCCGGTGGGTGGCGGGCCATCCTCAAAAACGTGTCCCAGGTGACCACCGCATTTCGCGCAGAGCACTTCCGATCGGACCATCCCGTAACTGCGGTCAATCTGGATGTGAATGTTGTTCTCCAGGTATGGGGCAAAAAATGCCGGCCAGCCACAACCGGAATTGAATTTCGTATCTGATTCGAACAACTTCTGTCCGCAGCCTGCACAGTGATAGGAACCTTTCTGAAAGAATTTGTCATAGTCTCCCGTATACGGGCGTTCCGTTCCCTTCTCCCGTAAAATATGAAACTGCACCGGAGTAAGCTGGTTTCGCCATTCCTGGTCCGTTTTGCTTACCTGATAATAAGCTGAATCTGTAGTTTTTAAATCCATTTTTACCTGTTCATTTGCATTTTGTCCGCTGCATGACACGATCATTCCTCCCGAAATGATCATTCCCGCGATCCAACGAAAAGTCCTGAAACATTTTATCACGTAATCCGTTTCTACTTAAACAATCAACCCCACCCAAAGTTCATTCCTCACCCCCCCAATCTTAAATCCTTCATCCTTCATCCTTCATCCTTCATCCTTCATACTTCATACTTCACACTTCATACTTCATATCTCCTTTCTCCTTTCTCCTTTCTCCTCTCTCCTTTCTCCTCTCTCCTCTCTCCTTTCTCCTCTCTCCTCTCTCCTTTCTCCTTTCTCCTCTCTCCTTTCTCCTTTCTCCTCTCTCCTTACTCCTCTCTCCTCTCATTTTTTTCCTATCTTTGCTCCAAATCCTGCATCATGGAAACTGTTTGGATCATTCTGGGGTGTATCCTGCTCATTGCAGGGATTTTAGGCAGTTTTCTCCCTGTCTTGCCGGGCCCTCCCCTGGCCTATGTCGCCCTGCTCATTCAGCAGTTCAGGGAAGAAAAGCCTTTTACGGTCAACTTTCTGGTCATCTGGGCGCTGGTCACCACGGTGGTCATTTTACTTGATTATTATGTGCCCATCTGGGGCACCAAAAAATTGGGCGGCACCAAGGCAGGCATGTGGGGTGCCACCATCGGGATGATCATCGGCATATTTTTTCTGCCTCCCATTGGAATAATCCTGGGTCCTTTTATCGGGGCCGTTCTCGGAGAGCTGACCAAAGGCATTGATTTCAAAATAGCCATGAAAGCCGGTTTTGGTTCATTTCTGGGATTTCTTGCCGGTGTGCTGATGAAAACCGTCATCTCCCTGATCATGGGATTTTACCTGATAAAAAGCTTCTTTTAGGAGGTACCAGCTATGGACGAGCATCAGATCCCAATACTACGCCGCCTGTCGTACGAAATCAGGAAAACCATTCTGCTAAGCCTGGCAGAGGCCGGGTCGGGCCATACTGGCGGCTCGCTTGATCTGTCGGATGTATTTGCCTGCCTGTATTTCAATATCTTAAAACATAATCCTTCCCATCCCAACTGGGAGGAGCGCGACCGGCTGATCTTATCCATAGGCCATGTAGCGCCGGTTCTCTATGCAACCCTTGCCCAGGCAGGTTACTTTCCCAAGGAAGAGATGAGGACGCTGCGCAAGCTGGATTCGCGTTTGCAGGGGCATCCTGGAAGGGACCACGGTCTGCCCGGAATTGAACTATCGGCCGGTTCACTCGGACAGGGGCTTTCGGTGGCCGTTGGCCTGGCGCTTGGTGCCCGCCTGGATAAAAAGAACTGGCAGGTGTACAGCATTCATGGCGATGGCGAGCTCCAGGAAGGTTCCATCTGGGAAGCGGCCATGAGCGCAGCCCATTACAGGCTGGATAACCTGACGGCACTCATTGACCGCAACGGTTTGCAAATCGACGGCAAAACCTCCGACGTAATGGAACTGGAACAGCTGGCGTATAAATGGAAGGCTTTCGGATGGCATGTCCTTCCCTGCGACGGGCATGATCATCGGGATATCATCAGGGCATACGACGAGGCCAGACAGGCAAAAGGAAAACCATCGGTCATCATAGCAAAGACCATCATGGGTAAGGGTGTACCTTCCATTGAGGGAGATTACCGGTGGCACGGGAAGGCACCGACAAAACAGCAGGCGGAACAATTTATCCGGGAACTGTATTAAACTCAAAAATCAAAAATCAAAATTCAGTTTCGTTGGGACGACTGTACGGTAACCAGGGATGTAAATCACCGGACGCAAATGAATCCAATGGCAAGATATAGCAACAAAGGAGATAAGGCCACCAAGCTGGGCTTCGGCGAAGGAGTGCTGGAGACCGGAAAACGAAATCACGCCGTAATCGGGATCGGTGCTGACATTACCGCATCGGTCGGAATGAATCTTTTTGCCGATGCTTTTCCTGAACGTTTCATTTCACTCGGCATCGCCGAACAAAACTGTGTGGGGGTGGCAGCCGGATTGGCCCTGGCCGGGAAATTACCGGTTTTTGCCACTTACGGTGTCTTCTCAGCCCTGCGTGCCACCGACCAGATCCGGGTTTCAATCTGCTACAACAACCTCCACGTGATCATCGGCGGAGCGCACGCCGGGATTTCGGTGGGGCCCGATGGGGCAACCCATCAGGCACTTGAGGATATTGCCGTGATGCGCGTGCTGCCCAATATGACCGTTCTTTCACCCTGTGACGCCACTCAGGCAAAATTGGCTGTCATCGCAGCTGCTGAACAGGTAAACGGACCTGTCTATGTCCGCTTTGGCCGGGAACCGGTGCCCGATTTCACCAGTGAGGACATGGATTTCCTTATTGGAAAAGGACAGCTACTGCGTCAGGGCAACGATCTAACCATCATCGCCACGGGCCATTTGACCTGGGAAGTCCTGCAGGCGGCCCGTATGCTTGAAGAACGGGGGATCCAGGCACGGGTGATCAACCTTCACACGATCAAACCCATTGATCAGGAAATCATCATCCGCGCAGCCCGTGAAACCGGTCTGTTGCTGACCGCCGAAGAACACCAGATCAACGGAGGCCTGGGAGGTGCGGTCGCAGAGGTCGTGGTGAAGCACCATCCCGTGCCTGTAGATTTCATCGGAATACACGACCGATTTGGAGAATCAGGTAAACCGGAAGAGCTGATGGAAAAATACGGTTTGAAGGCACGAGCTATTGCCGAAAAAGCCTTGAAGATGGTTGAAGGTGGTGCATCAAAATGATGGTCCACCAGGGATGCCATCCCCTGACTCATTCCCGCTCATTTAATAGATGATATTCAGAAAAATGTCCTCGGGGTATTGAATGTCCACCAGGTAAAGTCCGTGAGCGGGCACCGACATGCCCGCCGATGAGCGATCCCGGGATATGACGATTTGATATAATTCTTCCAGAGTAATCTTATGCTGACCCAGTTCAAGCAGCGTGCCGACAATTGCCCTGACCATGTTCCGCAAAAAACGGTCGGCCGTGATCCTGAACAACAACAGGTCACCCTCTTCAACCCAGCAGGCCTCCTTGATCCTGCAAATGTTCGTCTTCACCTGCGTATGGGTTTTGCTGAACGATGTAAAATCAGTATAGTTCAACAATAGCCTGGCTCCCAGATTCATCAGTTCCACATCCAGCCTGCCGTATACATAATGGGCGAAGCCGATCAGAAATGGATTCTTGAACCGGCTGATCTGATAAAGATAGGTTCTTGACAGGGCATCAAACCGCGCATGCGCCTGGCTCCTTACCAGATGAATGCTATGTATGGCGATGTCCTCAGGCAAAAATCCGTTGAGCCGGTAGATTAGCTGGATCTGCTGTTCCTGGGAGAGTGGCCCGCTATCGAAATGAGCATAGAACATCCGTGCATGCACGCCGGCATCTGTCCGGCCACAACCCACCAACCGCATTGCCTCGTCAAACAAAACAGAAAAGGCTTTTTCGAGTGTCGCCTGTACCGTTGGAGCGTTCTTCTGGATCTGCCAGCCGTTGTAGTTCTCTCCGGAATAAGAGATCTTGATAAAATAACGGTGTGGGATGGGTTCCATATGGGTTCAAAGTTAAAAATTATAACAATCAATCATTTAATAGAAAGATGCTTAGTTTTGTGTTCGAATTCTCATAACGATCGTAAGCAATCCGGTGATATGAAGCCGATATCCATCCTGTACCATATCATTCTCATCCTTGCATTTCCAATTTTCTGCGGTGCGCAGGAGGGCAGGATCATCGGATATGTTACCGGCAAGGATGGCGGATCACCTCTGGCAGGAGCGCACGTTGTGCTGCTGCCAGATCACAGGGTCACCAGCACCGATTTCAGCGGATATTTTAAATTCACAGGACTCCCGGCCGGCAAGTACCAGACTACGGTCAGCTTCATTGGCTTTTCAACGGTCACCCTTGATGTCATTTTAGCTGAGAACCAGATCACAACACTGAATGTGCAGCTGTTCAAATCCATGACCAGTATGGATGAAGCCGTCATAACCGGTTCAAGGATCCTGGATTCAAAGAACAATAATCCTCTGACCATCACGGTGATTTCACGTGATGAGCTTGACAGGAGCGGTGAATCGAATGTGCTGCCGGTCCTGAGCAACCGCATTCCGGGGGTCTTCGTCACTGAACGGGGGATCACCGGTTTCGGTGTTGGTCAAGGCTCTGCCGGAGGAATTTCCGTCCGGGGTGTCGGTGGACAACCCAACACCAGAGTATTGGTGATGATTGACGGTCATCCTCAATTTGCCGGCATCTTTGGTCATCCCCTTCCCGATGCCTATATCACTTCAGATATTGAGAAAGCAGAGGTGGTGCGGGGGCCGGTATCGCTGCTCTATGGCTCAAACGCCATGGCCGGAGCGATCAACCTGATCACCCGCCAGCAGGAGCAGGATGGCCTCTCAATCAGCGGAAGAGCTCAGTATGGTTCATTCCATACTCAAAAATACATGACCAGTGTCGGCTTTAAGAAGAATAAATTCAATGTCACAGCATCATTTAACCATGATCAGACAGATGGGCACAGAGATAACTCAAACTTCAGGATCTCCAATGGGTACATCAAATCCAGCCTTGAGATCAATCCCCGTTTCAGGCTGATCATTTCGGGCAGCATGGCCGGTTACCGCTCTACCGATCCGGGACCCGTCAACAGTGCCGATACCTCCTACCAGAACGGCGGGCACTGGAGTGATTTCATCCGCGGAGAATGTTCGGTAACCCTGGAAAATCACTTTCAAAAATCAGAAGGGGCATTGAAGCTCTATTACAACGGAGGGGAACACAAGCTATACGATGGATTCCATTCCACCGACCACCTGCAGGGCATCAACCTGTTCCAGGGAATCAAACTGTGGCCCGATAACCTCATTACGGTCGGTGCGGATCTGAAAAGCTACGGAGGTTTTGCTGAGAACATTCTCCCATTGGTACCCGTTAATTTCGCCGACACAGTCATCCTGGAATCAGCTGCCTACCTTATGGTACAGAATGCTTTGTCTGAAAAACTGGTCGCTACAGCCGGTGTTCGGCTGGAAGTACACGAATCATTTGGCAGCGAATGGATTCCACAGTTCGGCGTGACGTATCATCCAACGCAGTTCACCGTCCTCAAAGGAATCATTTCCAAAGGATTCCGCAGTCCGACCCTTCAGGAACTTTTCCTTTTCAACAGCGCCAATCCAAACCTCAAACCGGAGAGGATGTGGAATTATGAAGTGAGTGCAGGACAATTCTTTCATAATGGTCGGATTTATCTTGAATCCAATTTGTTTTTCATGAAAGGAAACAACCTGATCCAGACAACAGGCGTGTTTCCGGATATCGTCAACGTCAATTCCGGGAAATTTACACATTATGGAGCAGAGCTGACAGGCAAGTATCATCTGTCGGATGAAATCCAGTTCATTGCAAGTTATGCCTGGCTTCACACCGATCAACCGGTTGTGGCTGCTCCGCAGCACCAGCTTTTCATCGAAGGAGATTATCAGTGGAAAAAGCTGAATGCCAATCTCAAAATGGCCTATGTCAACAATTTGATTACCAAGACTAATCCTGAAGTGATCCGGCAAAACTATCTTCTGCTGGACGCAGCCCTCCATTACCGGTTACTATCCTTCCTCACGGTTTTTGTCAGGGGACAGAACCTTCTGGATCAGCGCTATGAAATCAATTTTGGTTATTCCATGCCTGGTATTACGGCAACAGCCGGGATCAACATAAGACTGCAACTTTATGAGCAATGAGATGCTGTCCATTGTCAGTTGTCAACCGGCTTGATGCGTGTTACCATCAATTTATCAACGCGGCTCCTGTCCATATCCATCACTTCAAATTGCAGGTCTTTGTACTGGAACGAATCGCCTTCCCTGGGAACCTTTCTCAGAAAATGCATCGCCAGACCGCCGATAGTAGTAAACCCTTCATTTTCAATATCTTCATAGGACAGGATACCAAAGGAATCCATAAAATCATCAATGTTCATGGCTCCATCCACCAGCCAGGAGCCATCCTGCCGTTCAATCACTTCCAGCTCCTGGTCATCAAATTCCTCCGGCAGATCACCCAGGATAGTCTCCGTAAGATCATGCAGTGTAATAATGCCTTCAACGGCGCCATACTCGCTAACCACCACTGCAAAATTGGTCTTTTGTTGCCTGAAAAGCTCCAGTACCTTATCCGCCATCAGATTCTCGGGGATAAAAAGCGGGGCAGCAGCCACCCTGGTAAGGTCAAAAGGCTGTTCACCGGTGAACAGGGACAAAATATCCTTCACGGCAACCACGCCGATAATGTCCTCAATGGTTGTTTCGCATAATAAATATTTACTGAAATGATAATTGGCTATTCTTTCAAACACCTCCTCCCTGGAGTCGCTTTTCAGGATAAAGATGACATCCTTGCGGTGGGTCATGATCTCACTGGCCCGCTTATCGCCAAACCGGAAGACATCCCTGATGCGCTGGGTTTCCTCCTTGTCGATCACCCCCTGCTGTGAGCTCTGCAGGAGAAGAAACTTGAGTTCCTCTTCCGTGATGGCCCGGTTATCCTTTGATTTAATTCCAAGTAGCCTTGTAATGGCTCTTGTAGTGACGGTTAAAAAGAAAATGAAGGGATAAGCGATCTTGAATAAAACCGTGATGAAGGGAGTCAAAGCAGTGGCAATTCGCTCAGGATTATTCAATGCCAGTGATTTGGGAACCAGTTCACCAATGATCAGGGAGAAAAAGGTGATCAGGGCGACGACGATGATGACCGAAAACTTATGTGCCGATTCGGGGGACAGTGATAATTTCTCAAAGAGAGGAGCCACATCATCCGCAAGGGCGACTCCTCCGAAAGCACCGGACACAATCCCAACGAGGGTGATCCCGACCTGGATTGTTGAAAGGATCTTTTCGGGTTCCGCAAGGAACTTGAGTGTTTTCACCGCCGACCGGCTGCCTTTTTGGGCCATGCTTTCCAGTCGTGCCTTGCTTGACGAAACAAGGGCAAATTCGTACATGGCAAAAAGACCGTTCAAAAAGAACAGAAAAAATATGATCAGGACTTCTACCATCTTATTCTATGGTCCTATAAGCCGAACACATCATCTCACGATGGGGATCTGTTGGTCAGACATTCATACCGGTGTTTTTTCGCATGAATTGAACCCGTTCAAAGCTTCCTGTTTTTTCCTTTCCCTGAAGGATCTTTCCCCTGAAATGTTTAAGGGTCGGAAAACGGTGGGTTTGCATCCACATATCAAGATCTTCGTTGATCTGAGTGATCACATCCGGTCCGTTCGTGTAAATCGTTGTGCAGATTTGAGCTGCTTTGGCCCCGGCCAGCAGTACTTTTACAACCCCTGTATAATCATGTATCCCGGTGGATGCTGAAATATCGCACTTCACCCTGTTCGACAAAGAGCCTATCCACCGAAGCGGCTCTGTGATCTCGACCGGTGAGCTCAGGTAGTTATCAAAAACAATGCTCATGCTGTCAATGTCAATATCCGGCCGAAAAAACCGGTTGAACATCACAATTCCATCAACCCCGGCTTCATCAAGTTGACTGACTATTCGGGGTAAATTGGAAAAATAGGATCCAATCTTGACAGATACCGGAATGGTCACATGCGATTTGACAGCTTTCAGAATGTCAAAATATGTCTCTTCAACCTCAGTGCCGGATATTTTTTCATTGAATGGGAAAATCGCAATGTTCAATTCCAGTGCATCTGCGCCAGCCTCCTGTAGTTTTTTGGCAAACAGAGGCCATCCCTTTGCAGAAATGCAGTTGACACTCGCGATCACAGGAATGTCGACCGCTTCTTTGACATCCCTGATCAGCCTGATGTATTCATTCACGCCATGTTCTTTGGATAGATCCATGATATGTTCTGCCGCACGGGGATACCAGTAATACATTGGGTGATCTTCCAGCTTCGTCTCGATGTCCGCCATGATCTGCTCCTCGAAAAGGGATTTCAGCACAATGGCACCTGCTCCTTTCCGTGCATAGAGCTTGATGTTTTCCACTGAATTGGTCAACCGGGAGCTGCTTACGATGACCGGTGACGACAAGCGTAATCCCAAATAATTCGTCGAAATGTCCATGACGGATATGTTTTAAATTAACTGGAATAAAGATACAACAATTATAAATTCAATGAAAGTTCTGAAAATTATCCACTGAAACGATTACTGGCGTGTATCCGTGAGCAACTCAGGTACGGTGGATCAGAAATTCACTTTCGCTGATAAACTGATAACGTTCGCATCATTATCCGAACGCTCTGATATTTCACCCTGGGAATCAACGCCTTTGACCATCGTAGTCACGATATTCTGATACTCAAAGGTTACAGAAAATCCGTGCTTGATCGGGAAAATGGCATCAGCGTACCAGGTTGTGTTCTTTTCAACAGCGCCGACCTTGAATGAAGAGCTGGTATTGTTGTCCATGCCATATCCTACCACCAGGTTCAGCCAGCTGGTCACTTCCGAGGTTGCATTGAACCAGGCTGTCGTGCTTTTCCGATCATATTCAACGACTTCCCCATTCTTGAGGGTCCAGTAATAATTTCCGGCGGCGCTGAACAGGTTGGCATTATTAAGGTTGGTCCCTGTGTTGAATTCGCCAGTAAGGGAGAAATATTTATGAAAGGGGAGATTGACATCCACTCCAAAACCCGTAGTATTGAAAATAAAATCGTCCACCAGGAATTGATCACCCACTGGTGTTCCTTTTTTCTCTTTAAAGGCAGCGTGGGCAAAAGCGACACCAACGGTGTATTTCTTCAGGATCTTACCGGAGAGCCTGGCCTGGATCATCGGCTGCGCCGAAAGATTGTCCTTTCCCAGTCCTGTTGCCTCCCGGGCGGCTTCGCCCACCGATAGCTGCAGCATCGGGGCGAACACTTCGCTCTTCAGGGTATAACTTGCCTGAAACTGAGCTCTGCGGAAACCTATGTTTCCGCCGAACCACAGGTTCCCGTTGGTATTTACCGTATTGGCATTGTTGGGAGAGATCAGGTCCCATTGCTGGCCCACCCTCAGTTCGAATCCGCCGGTGGCCACTGAGGCATAGGCCAGGCGAAGACGCGGTTTGGTATTGGCATCGGAAGGCCCTCCATAAAAATCGATTTCAGCCACGCCTCCGACCTTGATCTTCTCACCCACCGAGCCCCGCAGGCCGATGCGGCTGTGCTGAGCTGTAAAGCCCAGGGCCGCTTCATCGACACCGCTGGCAAACTGCGGGGAGGATACGTAATTGTTGACAGGATCACCCCAGGAGTAAACGCCCTGAGCCGCATAAACCATATCGCCCTTGATGAAGCCGTAAAACTTCAGCTCAAGCTTCTTGTTTTGCTCCTTTTCTTCGCCCTGCGAACCTTTATCCTGTGAAAACAAAGGCTGAATGATGAGCGTCATTCCCAGAAACAGGAAAAATACACTTTTTGTCCTCATAATGAATTAGATTTAAGTTTATCAAGATTGCCATTAAATGAATGATTCAAATTCAGAACGCCATGAAACCAGCTTATGGCAGATGACCTCATCACTCAGTGACATCCTTCTGCCGAAAGCATTTATCCAAATTTCCCTTTTTAATGTATACGTGATAATCGTCCACTAAATTCAGGTTCTGGTACCAGGCTGTGTCGCTGAACGAAATGAATTTTACCCGGACACGACCCAACAGTTCAGTAATTCGTCGGCCATCGCCTTCCAGGACCAGTTTAGCTTCCGGAATCACGGATTTCCGGTACACGGCATACAGAGGTTCGTAATGATCATTTTCACTGACAGGCATCACAATGTCGGCATCACCGGAGATGTTGATCATATTGTGAATGAGTTTCAGGTTCATTTCCGGTATGTCACAGGCCGTGATAAAATTCACCTCACTGGCGGAAGCCATCAGACAAGAATAGATACCCATCAGGGGACCCTGGTCTTTTTCAACGTCAGCTATGACCGGATAGTTCAAAAATGCATATTTTGAAGGATCGTTGGCACCAATGATGATCTCATCAAAATGTCCATCAAGCTGATGTGCGATATGAGCGATCAGCGGTTGACCATTTACATCCAGCATGCTCTTATCCGTTCCCATCCGGGAACTTCTACCTCCGGCCAGAATGACAGCGGTAGCCTGTTCGCGGAGAATCCAGGCCTGATTTTTAATCAGGATCCTGTCGGGGTGAAAATTCCAGTTCATGTCGTGAAAATCGATCACCTTGTCGGCAAGATGGACCACCTCTGCGCAACTTTGCTTGACCTTTCGTTCATTCAGGTTTTTTATGACCAGGAACAATCCCGGTTCGATCACCTTGCGTATGGAATTGGACTCACACACCGTCAGAGCATGGTCAGGGATGAGTTTCAGAAGTGCCTTCAGTCCCTTTTCCAATGCGTGAACGCTGACCCGGAGGAAATAAACTTTGAAGGCACCAGCCATCAGCATGCGTGATGTATCCTTTGTGGGATCGACGATCTTTTCGTCGGTAATTTCATAATCCCCTTTCAGGGATGTACAGATCCCGCAGCCTTTTCCACCCCTGGGGCAGTTACCTTCATTGGGATCAATGGTGACCACCTTCACCCCATATACCTGATGGTCCCTGGCATATTGACCGATCAGCTGGCAGGCAAATTCCGTTTTCCCGGTGTTCCTTCCGGTGGAACCGATGATGATGAAATTTGATCTACTGATCATGGCGTCGTAAGTAAAAATTAAAAGCAAATACCTTCACAGGGGAGGGTATTTGCTTTTGCTTCTGTCATAAAAACCTTTCTGCAGAGGCTATTTGCTCTCCGTGATCGGTTTATTGTTGACTAAAAGGGAAAAAATAAAACCAATGGCCAGCAATACGGCGCCTGCAATGAATGAGTATTTGGCAGCCTGCGTGCCGGGGAAATTGTCTTTCATCAAGGCTACGATCTGCGGTCCGACAACACCGCCTGCCGACCAGGCTGTAAGAATGGTGCCATACACCACAGGCATCAGGCGCGGAGTAAAAACATCTCCTACAAAAGAGGGCATCGTGCCGAAGCCTCCTCCATAGCACAGCAGAATGTAACATACCAGGATCGCGAAAAGATAGGGATTGCCGACAAAGAGTAAAATAACAAAAATAATGATCTGTGATCCCAGGATCCACCGGAATGCCTGAACGCGGCCGATCTTATCGCTCATCCCGCCCCAGAAGAAACGGCCGACACCGTTAAACAGCGAACTGATCGCGATCAGGGTGGCACCGATGGAGGCCAGTGCAACGGCATCCGTACCCGGCTTGAATGCACTCCAGAGGTCCTGCATCAGGGGTGACTGGAAGCTGATGAACATGATGCCTGCCGTAACGTTGATGAACAGAAGCATCCACATGAAAAAGAATTTGTTGGTCCGGATTGCCTGACCAGCCGTCATTTGAACAGAACTACCTGTCTGACTTGCTTTCTGTACGGGAGGAGTGTACCCCGCAGGTACATAATTGGCTGGAGGAAATACAACAAAGTAAGCGGCGATGACTCCAAGCACAAAAATGGTGATGCCGATGTACAGAAAACCGCTGATCAGATTCTGACCGGCCAGGTTCATCATGATGGGTGCGATGACCTTGGACATCAGCAGAGCGCCAAAGCCAAATCCCATCACGACCATACCCGTGATTAATCCTTTTTTATCGGGGAACCACCTGGCGGCAGAAACAACGGGGGTCACATAACCAAGCCCCAGTCCTAATCCTCCGATCACGCCAAAGCCGACGATCAGCAATGGTAGGCTGGCCATTTTAAAAGCCAGTGCAGCCAGCATGTAGCCGATCCCGTGCAAACCAACCCCGATCATCGCCAGTCGCTGGGGACCGTACTTGGGAAGGTTGATGCCGCCCCAGGCAGCAGCGAACCCGATAAAAGCAATGCTGGTGCTAAAGGCCCAGGCTACGGCTGAATTAGACCAGCCAAACTCCGCAACGATGAGCTTCTGAAAAAAACTCCATGCATAGATCGTCCCCAGCACAATCATTAAAATCGTGCACATGACGGCTACCAGCCAGCGATTGTGTTTTTTTGTTTCCATGTAATTTTCTTTGATTAGTAATTAGTTAACGATCATCTTCTCGAACTCTTTTCTGAACTTATTGACCATGACTTTGACAGGTACAGCATAGGCTTCACCCGTCGGGCACAGGGTATTTCCCTTGATATTATCGCAAAACCACAGGATCTTGTCAAGGTCACCCTCTTCTCCGCCTCCTGTTATGATTTTGTTCAGCAGGTGCACGATCATTCCCGATCCCTGGCGGCACGGTGTGCACTGGCCGCAGGATTCGTGGTTATAGAACTGGATGGTGCGGACTGCTAACTCTGGAATCGAGAACTCATCACTGATCACCATCACTCCACCGGAGCCCAGCGATGTGCCGTATTCACTGCAGGATTCATAATCCATTTTCAATCCCGGTCCTTTTTTCAGGTCTTCAGCAGTGAGTATCGGAACTGAAAGTCCGCCAACGATCACACCGGTCAACGTTCCCTTGATACCACCGGCCATTTGTATTAATTCGCTGAAGGGGATCCCCATGGGGCATTCATAAACCCCGGGTTTGTTGACCGCACCGGAGACCCCGAAGAGTTTAAACCCATAGCCCGCTTTGGAACCCCATTGTTTAAAGGCAGCAGCTCCATTTTCGACAATATAGGGTATGCTGGCCAGTGTTTCAACGTTGTTCACGATGGTCGGGCAGCGGTATAATCCTTCCACTGCAGGGAAGGGTGGCTTCATTCTGGGCAGTCCCCTCTTTCCTTCGATGGATTCAATCAAAGCAGTCTCCTCCCCGCATACATAGGATCCGGCACCCTGGTGAACAATGATATCATCCATGTGACTGAGTTGCCCATCCTGTCTGGCTTCTTCAATGGCATCTTCCAGTATTTTTGCTATCCAGCTGAACTCGCCCCTGATATAGATGAAGGCCAGCCGGCATCCGAGTGCATGAGCCGAGATGGCCATTCCCTCAATCAGCAGGTGCGGATCATAAGCCAGAATTTGCCTGTCCTTGAAGGTTCCGGGTTCGCCTTCGTCAGCATTGCAGATCAGGTAAATGGGCTTGCCGGTATTCTTTGGAAGGAAGCCCCATTTGACACCCGTGGGAAAGCCGGCCCCACCCCGGCCGCGCAATTCAGAGTTCCTCACTTCCTGGATAATGTCCTCAGATTTCATCTTTAACGCCTTGACAAGCGTCTGATAACCGCCGTGTTGTTTATACACCCTGATCGATTTGGCATTTTCCACCCCACGGTTCTTAAGAAGCACATTGCATTGCGTGGCAAAATTATATTCCACCGGAAGTTCAGGAATGATGCCTTTTCTGAGTGAATCAATAAGCACATCCACCTTTTCCCTGGTCATCAGCTCATAGTAAACATCATTTACCTGGATCACCGGGCAGGTTCCGCACGAGGCAAGGCACTCCACCTTTGAAAGGGTAAAAAGTCCGTCGGGAGTTGTTTGTCCGTGCCCGATGCCCAGCTTGGCACTCAGGTAATCATAGATCTCCAGTGCTCCCATCAGGGTGGCAGGTATGTTCGTATCCACCTGGAGATGGTACTTGCCAACGTTTTTGTTGACGTTGAACATCGAATAGTACGTCGCCACACCATAGGCGCGGGACAAAGGTATACCAATAATTTCAGCAATCTCAGCCACATCTTCCTTGCCGAGGTTGTTGCCGTTTGCTTTTTGGACGAGCATCAGTGCAGGCATCAGGGCCGACTCCTTCTTCGGGTACCGTGCCATGATCTGCTGTATCCTGGTTTTTAATTCGTCATTCATTGAATCCATCAATTAAGGGTTAGCAACATTCAGCAATCTTTTCAATTCTGACCGCGCACACTTTATATTCCGGGATCCTTGCAACCGGGTCAAAAACATCATTGGTCAGGATGTTGGCTGCTGTTTCAGCGAAATGGAAGGGGATAAAAATGATACCCTGTTTGATCTTGGAAGTAACCAGGGCCGTTATTTCTATGGAGCCCCTGCGGGATGACACTTTCACTTTTTCACCATTCTTCACTTTAAGATTCCGGGCATCGGTAATGTTCAACTCCACCATTCCGGAAGGAGCGATCCCGTTCAGCACTTTTGAACGACGGGTCATCGAGCCGGTATGGTATTGCTGCAGCAAGCGTCCCGTCGTCAGAACGAGCGGGTAGTCCTCATCGGCATACTCCATTGGCGGGCGGTATTCGAGTGCTTTGAGCAATCCTTTGCCGCGGGCAAACTTACCAATGTGCAGGATGGGCGTTCCAGGATGTTCTGCTGTCGGGCAGGGCCATCTGAGGCCTGCGCTGTTCCTGATCCTTTCGTACGATATTCCCGCATAGGAAGGGGTTAATTTCCTGATCTCATCATACAGCGCGTCGACGGTATCCGGAAAATCATGGTATCCCATACGCTTTGCCAGGTCAGCGATGATCTCGTGGTCGCTTCTGGCTCCTTTTGGACCATCCAGAGCCTTGTTCGAGAACTGGACCCTGCGTTCCGTATTGGTGAAGGTCCCGTATTTTTCTGCAAAGGCAAAGGCTGGCAGAACCACATCGGCCATCTGGGCCGTTTCAGTAAGGAAGATATCCTGTACCACCATAAAGTCAATTTTCTCAAACTGTTTTCTGGCGTGATTCAGGTTGGGATCCGAAACAAGCGGATTTTCCCCGACAATGTAGAGGCATTTGATGCTGTCGCCGGCGTTGGATACCATGCCTGTGATGGTCTGTCCGACCTTGTCGTCCATTTCGTCCACCTTGTTCCCCCAAACTGCCGCGAACTTTTTGCGTACATCTTCGTTGATCACAGGCTGATAGCCCGTGAACACGTTGGGAAGTCCGCCCATATCACAGGCACCCTGCACATTGTTCTGACCCCGCAACGGATTGACTCCGGTGCCTTCCAGCCCGAAATTGCCCAGGATCATCTGCAGGTTGGAGACTGCGATGACATTATCGACACCATGGGAGCTCTGGGTGATGCCCATGGCATAGAAAGCGGCACCGCGGCCAGAAGTGGCGTATAACTTCGCAGCCTCATATAGCTGTTCCTTTGGAATTCCACTCAATTCCTCCACCTTTTCAGGAGTGTAGAATTCAAGGCTCTTCAGGTATTCGTCCCAGCCCTCGCACTTCTCGTCGATGAACGCTTGGTTGTGCCAGTTGTTCTTGACAATGATATGCTGCAGCCCCATGAGCCAGGCCGTATCCGACCCCGGGTTCTGTTTGAGGTGAATCGTGGCATATTGTGCCAGGCCGATATCCCGTGGGTCGACCACGATCAGCTTGACACCTTTCTGTAACACGGCCTTTTTGATCATGCCGCCAAATACCGGATGATTCCATGTGGTGTTGGTTCCGGTAAGAAGAATGACATCTGATTTTTCGGTTTCCTGCATGCTATTGGTCATAGCACCTGAACCTAACGTGATTGCCAGTCCCGCAACCGTGGAACTGTGTCAAAGTCGGGCGCAGTGGTCGATATTGTTGGTACCGACCACCCCCCTGGCTAATCTCATGACAGCATAATTCTCTTCGTTCGAAATTCTTGCGGAAGTAAAAAAGCCAAAGGCCGCCGGCCCGTGCTGAGCCTTTATTTCACTGAACCTGGTGGCCACAAGATCCAGGGCCTCATCCCAGGTCGCTTTCTCAAAATGTCCGTTTTTACGGATCAACGGAGTATCCAGCCGGTCTTCCCTGTTCAGAAAATCGAACCCGAAACGTCCCTTCACACACAGCATGCCCCGGTTGGTTTGATCCTCCCACTGATCCTCCACCCCCATCGAATAAACGTACTTGTTGTCTTTGGTATACATGTCGATGGCACAGCCTACTCCGCAGTAGGTGCAGATCACCTTTGTTTTCTGAAGCTCCCAGAAAGGTCCTTTTCCCTTGGCTGTTTTAAACGTCAACGCTCCCACCGGGCAAACCTGCACACACTCCCCGCACTGAACACAGCTCGACTCTCCCATCGGTTTGTCATCATCGCAGATGACCCGCATGTGTTCTGAACGCCATCCGAAATCAAGCACCTCATGCATTACGTTATTGTTGCAGGCCCGGATGCATCTGCCGCACTCAATGCATTTGTTGGCATCCCGTATGATGCCCTCCGAGGATTCATCCAGAGGGATCCGTTCGTAATCGATCGGGAACCCTGGACGTTCAATGCCGCAATGATAGGCCATATCCTGCAATTCACAGTGTCCGTTCTTTTCACAGGCGATGCAGTTATGCTCTCCGTTCGACAAATGAAGCTCGACGATCATCTTGCGAACTTCCAGGATCTGGTTCGTGTTGGTCCGGATGGTCATGCCGTCCCTGACCTCCAGGGCGCAGCTTTCTTTCAGGCCTCGCAACCCCTCCACCTCGACAAGGCAGGCGCGGCATTTTCCCGCTTTGCCCGTACGTGCATGGTAACACAGCGTCGGTATGTAAATCTTATTCTCCCGTGCGACATCCAGCACTGTCTTGCCCGGAGAAGTGACGAATGTTCTCCCGTCAATGGTTATTTTTATCGTATTTTCCATAAATTAACGATTATAGAGGTGTTGAAATATCCTGTATTGTTATTTAAATAACAGCGCAGCAAAATTAAAAAACAAAGCTGAATAAGTTAAGCGTAATACCATTACCTGTTTGCAAAAATGTAATTTAAAATTAGACTAAATAACTACATCCAGCTTCCAGGAGTGTCCGGAACCAAAAGCAGCGCGCGTATGCGAGTCCTTTCGCTTTCTCCTTGTAAAATACGAAGATAAATACAGTTGGATAAGCGTGGTCAGGATGGCCTTGCACGAAGAAGTTCCTTTCCTTTCCTGGTAATGGATAGCCTGGTTTCACTGCCTGCCCTGGTCAGAAGTGAAATGGATTTCTCAGCGTCAAGGATGTCGATCAACAATGCGCGAAACCGTTTGGTACCTCCCACCAGTTCCTTGAACTCCTGAATGTCGATGCCATCCTCCTGTTCTGCTAACCGATTGAGCAAGGCCATACGGGTCTTATTCAGAATGCTGGCATGAAGGAAATCGGATTTGTGAAACTGGATCTTGCCGTTGCTGGCGAGATACGACAGGTATGTCCTGATCTTGTGCTTCGGAATGTTCTGAAGAACGGCACTGTCTTCCAGTTCAGACAGGACCGGTTTGCCGTCGGCACAGGCGAGAATTTCCTGCTCAAGCCAGTCGATCTCAGCCAGGCTATTCTTATCAAAATCAGGTTTGTGGCCTTTGATGATCCACGTGTTATTTAACATGTCCAGCCGACCATCCTCCTGCATTCGGTTAAGCAATGAATCCAGATAAGGTCTGCCATTGGGCGTATTGGCCAGCATCAGTTTGCCCAGAATCTCATTCGTCGCCAGGCCCTCGGCGAACAACGGATTTTTGCGGTGATGTTCTGCCAGGATCTTCAGGATTTTTTGACTGACGGTGGTATCAAAGTATTCGTTTACAAGGAGCGTGATCTGACCGGATTTATAAACCAGGGCGCCGGAACCGGGCCCCGCCGATCGTTCAGTGATCTCATCTGCACTGACATTCATCGTTTCAGCCATTTCGACCGGTGTGAATGGCCTGAATTCCTTTTTAAGCACCATATGGATCATCTCCATGGGTACGCTGCCGATGGAAATGCTTTTGCTCAAACGGATGAGTTCTTCCAGGAGCCCTGGGGTTCTTTTGCGATGATGCAGGGGCAGTGGATCAATGATATACCCGCCTCCCAGGGTTTTATCTTCCGACGAAGTGCGGATGATGAATTTATCGTTGCTAACGAGCACCGCCGGTCTGCTCAGGTGTATCTGTACGATTGCCTCTTCATTGCCTTTCACAAGATCCTTGTCCAGAAGGTGCATCCGGGCCTGACACTCAAAGGTCCCGGCGATAAAAAGAATGCTCGACCAGAGGGGCAGCACACGATCTGTATCGAACAACCGGATGCAGGCATCCACCATGACGGTAGTCTCAATGGGTTTGTCGCTGATGATCATTCCCCGTGTAAAATCTTCTTTCCGCAGTCCAATCAGGTTGAGAGCAGCCCTGTCGCCTCTGACAACCTTCTCAACAACCTGGCCATGCCGCTCGATTGAACGGATCCTGAGCTTTAGTTTGTCGCCCGGCAGCAGGTACACGTCCTGGCCGGCCGAGATGCTGCCATCCATGACCGATCCTGTCACGACGCTTCCAAATCCTTTGACCGTGAAAATCCTGTCGATGAACAGTCGGAAGAACACCCCGGCTTCCCTTTCCTGTATCCTGGTAATGGTATCGGCAATGGCCTTTATCAACTCATTTTTACCGCATTCCGTTTTGGCCGACACCCTCACGATAGGTGCATCCCTGAAGGATGAGGTTGAGAGCAGCTCTGAAATCTCGAATTCAGCAAGTTCGATCAGTTCATCATCCACCAGATCGGCCTTTGTAAGCGCAACGACTGCTTTTTTGATCCCCAGGGCCGAGATGATATTCATGTGCTCGACGGTTTGCGGCATGATTCCGCTGTCGGCAGCAATGACCAGCAGCACCAGATCTATGCCGCAGGCCCCGCCGATCATGGTATTGATGAAGTCCCTGTGTCCGGGAACATCAATGATACCCACCGACTCGCCGTTCGGAAGGTTCATGGAGGCAAAACCCAGGTTGATCGTGATCCCTCTTTGCTTTTCTTCCTTGTGCGTATCACAGTCGATCCCGGTCAGCATTTTGATCAGAGCGGTTTTCCCGTGGTCAATGTGTCCTGCCGTACCGATGATAAGATGTTTCATTGGATTTAATTTACAAGAACTGCAGGGAATTCACCACACTGCAACCTGTGCTGATCACGCATCCATGCTTGCCTGGTTATGCAAAATTAGGATAAAATTAAAAATGACCAACCTCGAGCCGTTCGTGATGGTTGAAAAGGATTTGCTATCTTTGCGGCAAATCAGGCAAGGGTGTATTCACCCAACGACGATTTGTCAATGAATCACATTCAATAAATAAGTACAATTAAGAACAATCTGACAAGAACCATGGACAGCACAGGATACAAAGACATTTTAAGGATGGCCATCCAGAATGAGATCGAGGCCTATGAGTTTTACCTGGGTGCCAGTTTAAAAGCAGAATCCGAGACACTCAAGTCCACTTTCCGCGAACTGGCCGACGAAGAAATGAATCACCGGCGAACCCTCGAAGGATTCCTTCACAATGATTCCCTGAAGCTGCATTTCAAGGAAAGCCAGTCTGATTACAAAGTTTCGGAAGGCACGCAACTTCCTCCTCTTACGGGTGACATGTCGTTTGCCGATGGCATAGCCCTGGCCATGAAGAAGGAAGAAGAAGCCATGGAAATGTACAGGAAATTCGCAGATGCCAGTGATGAGCCCGGTCAGAAGAATACGTTCCTGCAGTTATCAAAAATGGAGCAGGGACACAAAGTCAGGCTGGAGGAAATCTACACGAATGCTGCCTATTTAGAGGTCTGGTAATCCTTATCCAGTCAGACTGCCAGCTTGGCCATTTCGCCGGGGTCCTTCAAATGATGCTGAAGAAAAAGAAGAGCGCTGTGGAGATTTCGTTTTGCCCCTGAGGTGATCGCTTCCCCGTATCCCCATTGATAACCTTTTATATGAAGCAGATAGGATGCCGGCTTGGTCTTAAAAAGCTCGCTGCATAATTCCACAACCAGGGCCGGGGAAACGGTATGCGTTGTAAATCCAACCGTTGCGGTGGTGGCGGGGACGGGTGTCACTATAAAATCACGGACATCCTCCTCCGTGGAGGCATCCACAAAGATCACCATATCTTTATCTGAAATGGCGTAGGCATCTTCGATGTTCAGCTGGTAATTGCTTTCCAGTTCAACACCCGGGATCTTTTTCTCCCGGATCCAGTGATTCATGGCTTCAATGAACGCATTGCCCAGGCCATCATCCTGGCGGCCCGGATTTCCAAATCCGTATATCAGGATCTTTGGAGAAAAGAGCTGCCCTTTATTTACGCTTTCTGTCAATCAACTGATCGTTTTCATCGTAAAGGGAGATCTCCAGAGGCATCTGCCCCAGGGCATGTGTTGCGCAACTCAGGCAGGGATCATATGCCCTGATGACGACCTCAACCGCATTCAACATGCCTTCGGTGATTTCTTTCCTGCCGCTCATCACCCTTTTAGCCACACAATTCACAGCCCGGTTCATGGGTTCATTGTTATTGGTCGTGGATACGATCAGGTTTGCCATCTCGATCTGGTCCTGATCATTGATCCGGTAGTGATGGAACAACGTTCCCCGTGGCGCCTCCAGGAGCCCGACTCCCTCTTTCTGCCTAAGTCCCCTGGTGACAAGGTCGGTACCCAGCAGATCGGGATCCTTCAGCAACAGCCGCATCATTTCGGCGGCATGCAGCGTTTCGATGAGCCTTGCCCAGTGGTAATGCATGCAATGGTGATTGGGCTTGCCGCCGGTATAGGCCTTGAACTCCTCAAATTCTTTCTGGGCCAGCGGAGTGGGGATGAATTCAGCACAGTTCAACCGGGCCAGGGGACCCACACGGTACCAGCCCTCTTTCTCTCCCAGGTGGCTCAGATAAGGGAATTTCATATAGCTCCAGGTCCGGACTTCTTCACGGATGTAGTCAACATAATGCTGGTAATCAATGTCATTGAGTATCTTTTTACCGTCGGCGTCCACCGCACGGAGCACGCCGTGATAGAGGTCCAGTGCACCGTCTTTCCGCACGAGGCTCAGGGAGCTTGAGGGAAAATAGGAGAAATGATCGATGGTTTCCCTGTTGTTCCTATGGTAATCCTTAAAGAAGTTTACGGCTGAAAGTGACCATTCCACCATTTTATCCGCATTTAGCGGATCGGGGCCTTTCAGGAATCGATCCCTTTCTTCCGGGGTCAGGTTCTTATTGATCCCGCCAGGTATGGCGCCCGTCCCGTGTATCTTTTTCCCGGCCGTGATCTGGATGATCTCCTGTCCGAACTTCCGCATCATCACACCCTGAACCGCCAGATCCTTATGTTTGAAGGCAACGCCGATGATGTTCCGTATGGCCGGATCGGCATCAATGCCAAAAAGCAGGTCGGGTGAACAAAGGTGGAAGAAATGGAGGGCGTGCGACTGGAAGATCTGGCCGTAGTGCATCAGTCTTCTCATTTTTTCACCGGTTCGGGTCAGCCCGTCGCCGGTGCCGGCTCCCACGATCACATCCATAGCCTTTGCTGCAGCCAAATGGTGACTGACAGGGCAGATGCCACACAGCCGCTGAACCAGAACAGGGGCTTCCCAGAAAGGACGACCCTGCACAAACCGTTCAAAGCCCCTGAATTCCACAATGTGCAGGCGGGTCTGTGTTATGTTGCCATCGTGATCCAGATGAATGGTCACTTTACCGTGCCCTTCCACACGGGTCACAGGTTCGATCGTTATTTTTCTCGACATGGTTTGGCCAGATTGATTTCAGTCATACTTAACGATATCATAAGGTAGTTGCATCGGGTCGCCGCTGATCAAAGCAACCAATGCCTGCCAGATCAGTTCAGCCGTGGGCGGACAGCCAGGCAGAAAATAATCGATCTTAACGATCTCGTGACAAGGATAAACCTTATCTAAAAGCATGGGGATCTCCTCATCGTTGGGCAGGATGCGATGGACATCGTTACTGACCGTTGGTCCGTTCAGGTAAGCTTCCTCAATGCAGTCCCGGATCGGGATGCCATTCCTCAGCGCTGGCAAACCACCCATGATGGCACATTCACCTACCGATACGAGGATTTTGCAATGTTTTCGGAAGTCCTTCAGCACATGTATGTTGTCGCTGTTACAGCATCCTCCTTCTATCAATCCTATGTCACACACTTTGGTGAAGGTTTTGATATCATTCACGGGTGATTTATGAAATTCAACCAATTCGATGAGCTCAAGGATCCGCTCATCAATATCCAGTAGCGACATATGGCATCCGAAGCATCCTGCCAATGACGTCGTGGCCAGTATGGGCTTGCTCATGGTTCAGTCTCCTTCACAATTTTTGATTCGATATCGCTTCCAATGGGGATTTGATCATATTTTCGCTGGCCTATCGGGACGACGAACCCCCGATCGCGAACCAGAATTGAACCGACCGGACAGATATCCATTGCTTCCCGGGCTTTTTCCTCCGACATGGCCGGGGCCATGCCGGCATCGGCAACCACACGCAGCTGTCGACCACGCTTGTCAAACGCAAAATAGCTGCGGCCGTATTCGTCCTTGATGGACTTGATGCACCGTTTGCAGAGGATGCAGCGGTTCTGGTCCTTGATGATCCGGGGGTGCCAGGCTTCGATCTCCCTGACCGGAAACTGGTAAGGATAGCGCGGAACCATCATCTGAAACCTGTAGGCCAGGGCCTGAAGCATACAGTTGCCACTTTTCTCGCAGCTGGGGCAGAAATGATTGCCTTCCACAAAAAGGACCTCAATGATCGCTTTCCTCATTTCATTCAGTTCGGGAACATTATTTTCGATCACCATGCCCTCTTTCGCCGGCGTGGTGCAGGCCGTCATGAAGCGGCCATTCACCTTCACTGTACAAATGCGGCAGGCTCCCTGTGCCTTGATTCCGGGAATATGGCACAGGGTGGGGACATATATTCCGTTTTCCCTTGCTGCATCAGCGATGCAGACCCCTTCCCGGGTTTCACAGTTCACACCGTCGATGTTGATTTTAATGAGTTCACTCATAACATTGATTTATTTCCCTGAACTAAGCCGATTAACCGTTCGTTCATCAAACAACCCCCTGCATTACTGAATACCGGGGATCCTGCCGACATAGTCACAGGCATCTTTGACAGATGCTGCCATATCGAACTCGCTGACAAAGTCGGCATCCTTCATCAGTTTGCTTTCATAAAGCTGTCTGAAATTCCTGATGCTGGTCAGGATCGGGTTTGCACACGTCTGGCCGAGACCGCAGCGGCTTATCCGGGGCATCTGACCCCATTCCAGCAAGTCACTGATGTCTTTTCTTATTCCTTTGCCTTCAATGATCCTGACCAGGGTACGGCGCATGACCACCGGGAAATTCCGGCAGGTTGAACATGAACCACAGGATTCCTCAATAAAGAAATCCATGAAGTTCAAAACCACATCCTTCAGCAGATCCCGCTTGTTGCCAATGATGATGAAGGAACCCCCGGTGGCCAGATCGGCAAAGCTGAGCATCCGGTCGAAATCACCAGGTCCGATCAAAGTGCCGGAAGGTCCTCCCACCTGCACGGCCTGTACGTCAGTGGCACCGCACATATCGAGGATGTCGCTGATGGCAAATCCCCAGGGCACCTCATATATCCCCGGATGCCGGCAGTCGCCCGACACGCTTAGCACTTTCGTGCCCGCCGAATCGATCGTACCGAACGATTTGAACCAGGCAGCGCCGTGATGGATGATCCTGACGGCAGCCAAAAGTGTCTCAACGTTATTGACGATCGTGGGTTTGTTCAGGTACCCGGACTCAACAGGAAAAGGCGGGCGGTCGCGCGGTTCGCCCCTTTTACCCTCCGCTGACTCGATCAGGGCGGATTCTTCACCGCACACATAGGCACCGGCGCCCAGCTGAATGCGGATATCAAAATTGAATCCTTTCCTCCCGGCGATATCCTTCCCAAGCAGATTCCTGCTGCGCAGACCGGCCAGGGTGCTGTTCAGAAAATCCAGCAGGTACTTATACTCGTAGCGCAGGTACAGGATGCCCTGCCGGGATCCAATCGCATATCCCGCCACTGTCATCCCCTCAAAGACAAAATGCGAATACTCCGTAAGCAAAACCCTGTCCTTGAAGGTGCCGGGTTCACCCTCGTCCGCATTGCACAGCACATATCGCTCTTCTTCTTTTGATTTTCTGCAGAAATCCCATTTCATGCCGGTTGGGAAACCAGCACCGCCACGACCCCGGAGGTTCGATTCGGAAATCTCCTTGATGACCTGTTCAGGAGTCATTTCAACAATCTTCTTCAGGGCATCCCCCGGCCGGGCATCCCTGCTGAGCAGGAGGCCTTCCCTGCGAATGTTGTTCCCAACCATGGCCTGAACAAGACCTGAGCTGTTCTGTCCGTCACCCGGCGGTTCGTGGAACATCTCCCGCACGGCTTTTCCAGCCCTCATATCCTTCACCAGTTCTTTGACACGGTAGGGTGTCAGCCGGGTGAATGCAATCCCGTTGATCAAAGCGGCAGGTTCCTGGTCATTCATTCCAATATCCGACGTATCAAATAATCCGATCAATCCATCATCGGTCACGGAGCCAAAACGACACCCTGTCTCCTGCTCAAATGTTTTCGCTACCAGTTCCCTCCCCATCATCCAGGCTACAACACTGTTGTTCAAGTACACGGTATACTTGCCACGAGGGTTGGCAGCGAAAAAATGATAAAAACTTAAGGTTTGCCGTACATCCACGGAGGAAACATTCAACTGGTGAGCCAGCTGAAGCACCGCTTCATCCGGAATATAACCCATCTCATCCTGGATCTGATGAAGCATGTCCATCAACCTTGTCCTGTCCCCGGTAAAACGGTCAAGTGCAACCTGCACGATGTGATTCATAAGAAGGAATTTATAGTATTTTGTGCTGGATCGAAGAACCTGTAATCGCTTTCATTAAGGCATTAAATATAGTTTAGATTCGTAAAAAACCAACTCACTGCTTTAATTTATAATTAATCTAAACTAAACCACTCATCTACCTTATTGCTACCTTTACTACCTAAAAGAATAACATTTGTCCAGGTGACTCTAAATGACAGCTCCACTTTCGACATCCACATCCGGGGCCTCGTTCAGGGAGTGGGATTCAGGCCTTTCATCTATCGTCTGGCCAGAGAAAACCAATTGAATGGATGGGTCGAAAACAGGAACGACGGCGTCAGGATCCGGGTGAATTGCAGCAGGTTCGCACTGGATTCCTTCATTGAAGCGATAAAGAACGATGCCCCCCCCGCATCCGGCATCTGCTCCATCAGGTACCGGCAGAAAAGCTTTGAGGAATTTAATGACTTTCAGATTATTGAAAGTAAAAACCTGTCGGATGACATCACGGAGGTCAGCCCGGACATTGCCGTCTGTTATGATTGTCTGCACGACATGAAGCATCAGCCCCACCGGCTGGATTATCCGTTCATCAACTGCACCAATTGTGGCCCCAGGTTCACCATCATCCGCGATCTGCCCTATGATCGGGACCGAACCACGATGGAGCCTTTTGCCATGTGCGATGAATGCAAATCCGAATATACTTCGGTACGCGACAGGCGTTTTCATGCACAGCCTGTGGCCTGCAATCGCTGCGGTCCCCGTTACGAACTTGTGGAAGGCAAAAGCCAGGTAACGGATCTGCGAGCCATAATTGATCGCGTTTGTCAGCTTCTGGAAAACGGTAAGATCATTGCAATCAAAGGTCTGGGAGGCTTCTTTATGGCCTGTGATGCCACCGGCCAGGAGGCTGTCGACAGGCTCAGGGGACTCAAAAAAAGGGAAGGGAAACCGTTTGCTGTCATGTTTGCCTCCATCGAAGCAGTCAGGGAATATGCATTGGTCAATCCCGAGGAAGAAAAACTGCTGCTTTCCTGGCGAAGGCCCATTGTCATTCTTCGTACCCGGAAAAACCTGGCTTCAGGCGTGAGCGTGGGTTTCAACACGATAGGGGCCATGTTGCCTTTTATGCCCGTTCACTATCTATTGTTCCAGAGACTAAACCTCAGCGTCATTGTGCTGACCAGCGGTAATTTATCCGACGAGCCTATCCAGATCGACAACGATCGAACAATTGAACAATTGAGCCCCCTGACGGATGCAATCCTGACTTATAACCGAGAAATTTATAACCGGACCGATGATTCGGTGACCATGGTCGTAAATGCCCGGGAACGATTAATCCGCCGGTCACGCGGTTACGTGCCGGCGCCTGTCCGCCTGAACCGGTCGGTGGATGGCATTTTTGCAGCCGGCGCTGAACTGGTCAACTGTTTTTGCCTGGGAAAAGGTAAACAGGCCTTCCTCAGTCAACACATCGGGGATCTGAAGAATATGGAAACCTTTGAGTTCTATAAGGAATCGATCCGGCACTTTCAGCAAATGTTCCGCATCTCCCCTACACTGGCCGTTTGCGACCTTCACCCCGATTATTTATCCACCTGTTATGCCCGGGAAACCGGATTACCTCTGGTCGAAGTACAGCATCATCATGCCCATATTGCCTCCTGCATGGCGGAATACGGTCTGGATGGACCCGTCATCGGGGTGGCGCTCGACGGTACCGGGCTTGGCGACGACGGAAACATTTGGGGTGGTGAATTCCTGATTTGCGATCTGGCCAGTTACCAGCGGTATACCCATTTCGATTATGTACCCATGCCGGGAGGTGACCGGGCAGTGGAGGAACCGTGGAGGATGGCGGTTGCTTATCTCTACCTTACTTACGGTCGTGCCTTCATGGAGATGGATATCCCTTTCCTGAAACAAATTTCACCGGAAAGAGTGGAGTTTGTTCTTACGGCAATAGAAAAACAGATCAACTGTCCGCTCACCTCCAGTGCAGGGCGCTTGTTTGATGCAATAGCCGCATTGACAGGGATCTGTACCGTATCTGGCTTTCACGCCGAAGCTCCCATGCGGCTGGAATCCGTTGCCGATCTAAGCACCCATTCACATTATGAATTTGCCCAGAATGATGTCATTCAGTTTGAACCTGCCATTGCCGGCATCGTTGGTGATCTGGTGAATCAGGTTCCTGTTGCAGTCATTTCGTCCAAATTTCATAATACGGTCATCGAAGCTCTTTTACGGACCGTCAAAAAAATGCATCAAGAAACCGGGATCAGGAAAGTGGCTTTATCAGGAGGAAGTTTTCAGAATCATTATCTCCTGGAACGCCTTGAAAAAAAACTTGAAACGTTGAAAATGAAGGTTTACAGCAACTCCACGATCCCGGTCAACGACGGGGGGATCGCCCTGGGACAACTGGCGGTGGCGGCCCAAAGAAGAGCCAAAGGTTACAACACATAAGCACCCAATAATTCCCTCTATTCCCCTATGCCGAAGAAACAGAACAGACTTCTCAAGACATTGATGATCATCGCCGGGACGATTTCAGTTGGGTTTGCTGTTCTGGGAATCATTGTTCCCCTGTTGCCCACAACGCCCCTGCTGCTCCTCGCCGCAGCGCTTTATGCTCGCAGCTCGGAAAGATTTTACAGCTGGTTGCTCAATAACCGGTTATTCGGGAAATATATAAGAAATTATCGTGAAGGCAGGGGCATCCCTGTCAGGGTTAAAGTCATTTCCATCGGTTTTCTGTGGATAACCATCATTACATCGGTTATATTTACAGACCTCCTCTGGGTCAGGATTTTCCTGATCCTGATTGCGGCAGGCGTCACCCTGCATATTCTGTCGGTCCGCTCCCGGCCCTGACGTAATCTCACAGCGTCGTTTTGTCGAAATTATTTATATTTTTGATCGTTAAACCACACCTGTACCAAACCATGTGTCTGAGCATCCCGGCCAAAGTGATATCCATAGAGGGTGATATGGCAACGGTATCCGTTGAAGGAACGGAAGTTAAAGCCAGCCTTCAGATCGTTGAAAACGTTGAAGTGGGTGATTATATCCTGCTGCACACCGGATTCGCGATCCAGAAGCTCGATAGCCAGGAAGCAGAGGCTTCATTGAAAGTGTTCGATGAGTTTATCGAGCTGAACAGGCAACTGGATGAAGAAGAAAAAATAACCGGTAACAGGATTGTGTGATGAAATACAGGGATGAATACAGGGACAGGCGGCTGGTGGATCATCTTGTTAGCCGGATCAGGGCTGTTTCCCGCACTCCTGTTCAACTGATGGAAGTCTGTGGCGGACATACGATGGCCATACAGAAGTTCGGCATTCCATCGCTGCTTCCGGATTCGGTCAGATTGGTGTCAGGTCCAGGATGCCCCGTATGCGTAACCGGTCGTCATTATCTGGATAAAGCCATTGCATTTTCCAGGCTGAAAGATGTGATCATCACCACCTTCGGCGATCTGATCCGGATTCCCGGTTCCTCCTCCACCCTGGAAAAAGAAAATGCCGGTGGGGCAGATATTCGGATCGTCTATTCCATTCTGGATGCGATCCGGATTGCCCGGGAGAATCCTGAAAAAAAAATTGTCTTTCTGGGGATCGGATTTGAGACGACCTCTCCGGGTACGGCGGCTGGAATAAAAAAAGTGGCTGAAATGCATATCCCTAACTTTTTCCTGTACAGTTCCCACAAAGTCATGCCTCCGGCCATGAGGGCTTTGATCCACGAAGGGATCGCCATTGACGGATTCATTGCGCCCGGACACGTGAGCACGATCACTGGCACAGGCATGTATTCCGAATTTCCTGAAAATTATGGTGTGGGCTGTGTTGTTTCGGGATTTGAGCCTGCCGATCTGCTCCAGTCGGTTCTTATGCTGGTTTCTCAGGTGGAAAATGCTCAACCAAAAGTTGAAATTCAATATACCAGGGCCGTGAAACCCGAGGGCAATCAAAAGGCCCTTCAACTACTCCGCGATGTTTTCGAGCCTCAGGATGACTGGTGGCGCGGATTGGGAGTCCTTTCACAGAGCGGCCTGAGACTCAAACCTGAATTTCAGCATCTGGATGCCGAAAATGAGATCGCAGTGAACGTAGAAGAGATCCGGGAGGAAAAAGGATGCATTTGTGGTGATATTTTAAAAGGCCTGAAACAACCCGGGGAATGTAAATTATTTGGAAATCGTTGCACGCCTTCAGATCCGGCAGGAGCTTGCATGGTAAGCAACGAAGGAACTTGTCACGCATGGTACCGATATAGCCGCAATGGATAAAAAAATTCTGCTCGGACATGGAAGCGGAGGTAAATTATCCCGGTCACTGATCCGGGAACTCTTCCTTGCCCACTTCCCGGATCCTGTTTTACACGCCCAGACGGATTCAGCTGTATTACGGGTTCAGGGATCGCATATGGCCTTTACCACCGATGCGTTTGTGGTTGATCCCATCTTTTTTCCGGGGGGCGACATTGGCAAGCTGGCTATTGCCGGAACGGTCAATGACCTGGCAGTGGCCGGTGCCACACCCGTTTACCTGACGGCATCCTTTATCATCGAGGAAGGATTTTCCTTCAATGACCTGGAACAAATTGCCAGGTCAATGGCCCTGGAAGCAGAAAATGCTGATGTACAGATCGTCGCCGGAGATACCAAAATCGTCAACCGTGGAAAATGTGATAAAGTGTTCATCACAACTTCCGGAGTGGGTTGGATCGAAGAAGCCTTCATCACAGTCAGCGAAGGAACCTTCATCCAGCCCGGCGACAGGATCCTCATCAACGGGCCGGTCGGGGATCACGGAATGGCCGTTTTATCAGCAAGAGAACTGCATCAGTTCAAAACCACCATCCGCTCAGATTGTGCCAGTCTGAACCATATCATTCACAAAGTCAAAGAAGTATGCCCTGAGGTCCGGTTCATGCGCGACGCAACGCGGGGCGGACTGGCAACGGTCCTGGCCGAGCTGGCCGAAAACAGGCCATTCGGTGTGGAGATCCGGGAATCAGCGATCCCGGTCAACGAAAGCACTCAGGGTCTGTGCGAAGTACTCGGTTATGATCCGATGTACGTGGCGAATGAGGGTAAATTTGTTTCCGTCGTTCCATCTGCCAGTGCTGACGATGTCCTCGCTGCCCTGCAGAATGATCCTCTTGGATCACAAGCCGCCATCATTGGGGAAATCGTAAAACAACCCGCGGGTCACGTGTGGATGAAGACCACCATTGGAGGGAAAAGACTGATCGACATGCTGGCCGGGGAACAATTACCCAGGATTTGCTGAATCCTGTTGGAACGGATAGGTTGTGCTTGAGCTTAAAATCCTTCAGGATCAACGATACCCGTATTCCTCGTAGAACTTACTGATCACGTCCGCAATATTTTCAAAGGCCACAAAGTGTTTTTTACACCCGCTTCTGGAGCATATGCTCACCCTTCCCCCTATATCTAGAAGGAACTGCACCATTGGGGCATCACACAAGTCACAAATCTCTTGAGCAATGAGCTGCTTGTTACAATGGGGACAATAGAAGTGTGCAACTTCACGTTCAGGAATGACTATGTCGGATTCATGATCATAACATCCGTAGACCGAGCACAATCGGATTATACCCCGATGACTGGCGGTCTCAATGTTCAGTTTTATGCTGGGCAAATCGTGCAACGGATGCTCCTGATCCATTAATGAGTTATTGCAATTGGGACATTTGACTTTTAAAGATATGATCTTTTCCATAGTTCAAAAGATTAAATATGGCACTTCCGACTCTTTGCAGAAAATACAAATTTATGTGCAATAATTCAAATTTGTTAAAACTGAAATAATTTGGAACTAGTATAAATTAAGCCTCGTTTAGCCGTTCATTCTGATTACACAATTATTAACTTTGATCAGGAAACGCTTTAATATCCCTTACGACACATCCAGACCCATGCACGAGTTATCCATAGCTTTGAATATCATTGACATAGCGACTGAAGAGGCGCAAAAAGCCGGGAAAGGGAACATTCTGTCGCTCGAGCTTGAAGTGGGGATCTTATCCGGGGTGCTTATTGAAGCGCTTTCATTCGCATTGGAGGTTGCGGTGAAAGGAACCGTTCTGGAGAATTGCCGGATCGAACTTGCTCCGGTAGAAGCCCTGGCCCGCTGCAGTCAATGCGGTCATATCTTCGGTGTTGAAGACCTCTATACAGCCTGTCCTCGCTGTGATTCCTTTGATACCCGGCTTGTAAAGGGCGGTGAGCTGAAGTTCCGTTCATTAACCCTGGAAGAGCATTAAATCATTACTTTTGTAAAAATCAAGTCCCATGTGCGATACCTGTGGCTGCGGCCAACCCGACTCAACCATCCGGATAAGAAGACCGGGTGATCCGTCCCTCCATCTGCAAGCACATTCCCATGAACATCCCCACCACCACGGGGATATGGAGCACACCCATCCCCACGAGCATTTCCTTGAGCACACCGAAGCGGAAGGACACGAACAGGATGCGGAACATGCGCATCATTTTCACGAACCGGGCCACGATCATAGCCATGGGACGATGATCCGCGTTGAGCAGGATCTGCTGGCCAGGAACAATCAGCTTGCTGAGCGCAACAGAGGTTATTTTGAAGCAAAGCATATAACGGCAATCAACCTGGTCAGTTCTCCCGGCTCGGGAAAGACCAGCCTTCTGGAACGAACCATTCAGGAGCTCAGGCAAGAGATCTCCTTCTGTGTCGTTGAGGGTGACCTGCAAACCATGCTGGACTCAGACCGGATCCATAAGACGGGCGTTCCCGTCATTCAGATCAATACGGGGAATGGATGCCACCTGGATGCACTTATGGTCAATAAAGCAGTCAGGGAGCTGGAACCAGCTGATCATTCGGTGCTTTTCATCGAGAATGTTGGCAATCTGGTGTGTCCTTCCCTTTTTGATCTAGGCGAATCAAAACGGGTAGTCATTGTCAGTACGACCGAAGGGGAAGACAAACCGCTGAAATATCCCAACATGTTCCGTACCTCCCACCTCTGCGTGATCAACAAGACTGATCTTCTCCCCTACGTAGACTTTCAGTCAGAAAAAGCCAAAGCCTATGCGCTCCAGGTCAACCCTCATCTTGAATTCATTGAACTCTCGGCCAAGTCCGGAGAAGGTCTCAGTCTCTGGTTTGACTGGCTAAAACAAAAACTTCTCTGATTTTTACAGCCATCTGAGTTTTATACGATTTTACGTTTAATTTTGTATTGTTATTGCATTAACAATACTTTTATTGATGAATAAAAATCCCATGAAAAGCCTTCCGGATAAAACCGTTGAACGCTTGAGCCAGTACAGAAGGGCATTGCTTAATTGCCTGGAAAATAATAAAATTCATATCTTTTCCCACGAACTTGCCGGATTGATCCACATCACTCCAGTTCAGGTCAGGCGTGACATCATGCTCATCGGTTATTCAGGAACACTCAGGAAGGGATATGATGTTCAGGAGCTCATACAGCTCATCGGACGCATCATCGATATGGAGCAGGCACTGAAAGTATGCGTAGTGGGTGTGGGGAACCTTGGCCGGGCGATCATCAGGTACTTCAAGGGAAAACGAACGAAGCTGAGCATTACGGCCTGTTTTGACATCAGCCCTGAAAAGTTTAAATCCACCTATTCAGGAGTCCCCTGTTTTCCGATCGGGCAGCTGGCATCCATCATCAAAGAACAGGATATTTCAATTGCGATCCTCACGGTTCCCGGAGAAGTCGCAGCATCAGTCGCTGATGACCTGGTAAAAGATGGCATCAAGGGGATCATCAATTACACGCCAACGCCCATAAACGTCGGACCGGATGTTTATCTCGGAGAATACGATATGATCACTTCCCTTGAAAAAGCGGCTTATTTTGTTAAAATAAACAAGGAATCAATCCCCTGAAGGATCAAAGGGATCATTTGAATCCGCCTGTGAAAATGTTGATGGTGCCCTTGAAGATTTCGGTAGCGAAATATCCCTTGCATTTAAGAATGAAGTAATAGGTACCATCGGAGAGATTGCCCCCATCCCACTCACCGCTGGAATAATTGTTGGCTTCATAAACTGTTCGGCCCCATCGGTTAAAAACCACCAGCGAATTGGAAATATATTTGTCAAGGTCGGTCACAATGAATGTGTCATTGATAGCATCCCCGTTGGGAGTGAAAATATTCGGAATGACCAGTTCAACCTCCTGGACATTGATTTCCTGGGCAAGGGAATCAACACAACCATTTTCGGCAGTGACGGTCAGCACAACATGATACGTATCAACTTTTGTGAAAACGTGGCTCGGGCCCTCCAGAGAGGAAAGTTCTCCGTCTCCGAAGTTCCACGACCAGTTTACAGCCTTTTCGGTCTCACTGCTGAACTGGACTACCGGATTCTGGTAATATATTTCTTCAGGTTCGTAAGAGAAACTGACCTTGGGCGGAGGCAATGCTTCCACTTCAAAGGTTTCATCGTGCCGGCACGACAGGCTGTCGGTCACCGTAATCGCGTAAAGAACACTGTCGACGAGTCCCAATGCGAGGGTATCTCCCTGAAGAAATGCGATGCCGGGGTCCCATTCATACGTATAGGGAGCGGTTCCGCCCGTCGCCCTGGCCAGCATCTTCGCCTTTGCTTCTCCCGGGCACCCCTTGTCAAGCTGCTCCAGGTCCAGCTTGATTTCCGGATTGACCGTCACCCGCAGGCTGTCCTGACACGTATTGAATCCGTCGGAAACAGTTGCCGTATACGTTTTGCTTTTTTGCGGAGCAACAGTCATTACGGAGGCCGAATCTCCCGTATCCCATTGATATCTGTAATTGAACACGGATCCTGAATGCATCAGGTTTTGTAATTGAGAAGGATCGAGAACACAGCTGAAAATATTGACCTCATCGATCTTACCGATAAAAAAGGATGTATTGGTTTGCAGGCTTTGTGTTCTTCCAAAATAGATAAATCTTTCTCCAGGTGTTATCGAAACGCTGGTGATCAGCGATCCCTGCAGGATGCCGTCAATCCAGATCTCGTTCGGATATCCGGCGCCGTCAAACACTGCGTACAGATGATGCCAGGTTTCAAATGGAGGATTTGAATTGGAAGAAAAGGAATAATTATCCGGTGAGCCCTGGCCTTCAAAATGTTGAAGGTTGATCTTGCCGAGTTTGCCCGTGTTGATGACCTCCTCATTTTTACCAAGGACCCGGGCCATTGCCTGGCCATTCCCGAAATCAAAGAAGGTCGGATATTCATTCTCAGGCAACCACTCACTGGTGTCGGGAAGGGTGAACCATAGAGCCACTGAAAACGTGGACTGAATATTCTCGAGGGTGGCGATCAGGTAGTTATCCTTTCCGTTAAAGCTCAGCGCACTGTTTGGATTACCAAACCGGTCGGATGCCAGGGTTGCGCCAAAGGCAAAACCGTCGTATCCATTCCCGCTATAGTCCCTGGTATCGCCGTTAAAAGGCCAGTAGGCCACCTGGCAGGCGGGGAGCTTCTGCACGACCGACAGCGTCAGATGAGCGCCGTAACAGATGGTGGTATCCGGCTGCGGGATTTCTGCAGTGATCAGGTTGGCATAGACCGAGTCGGCGTACACATTTCCCGATCCTTCCGTCACCTCAACCCTGTAAAGGCTGGTTTCGGTGATCCAGATCCCCCGGGATGTTTCACCCGTGCTCCAGGAATACGAAGCAAAACCCTCACCCGCGTCGATGAAAAGACTATCGAGATTGCAATAAAAAGCACTATCGGACTGGAAAACATTCAGGGTGTCTGACACTGGACTGGCAATGACGGTCATTACCTGGCCAAGCATCAGCAGTGAAATAAAGAATTGCTTCATTGCGGAGTTCCCTTTAAGCGGGCAAAATTAGTAAAAAATTGTATTTCCCGATTTATGACGGAATTCAATCGAACGGTTCTCCTGACAAAGTAAATCCCAAGGATAACGTGAGGTCTGCAGATTTGTTATTCCAGACTGTCATTATTACAGTACCAGACTCCCAAAGAGGCGTTGGCAGGAAAATTGATCCAGTCACTGCCTCAATTGAAGCATATGAATCTGAATAATTTTACCATCAAATCACAGGAGGCGCTCCAGCAGGCCCAGGAGATCGCCACCGGCAACCAGCATCAGGCCATTGAAACCACGCATATCCTTAAAGGGATGCTTACGGTAGATGAGCATGTCATTCCATTTCTACTCAAAAAACTGAACATCAACATTGTTCATTTGCAGCAGGCCCTTGACAGGATCATTCAGTCCTATCCAAGGGTGGCCGGCGGAGAGCCCTATCTGACCCACGATGCAAGTATGGCTTTTCAGAAAGCGACAACTTATTTAAAAGAATTTAGTGATGAATTTATCTCCATCGAGCATGTTCTGCTCGGCATTCTGGCCGGAAAAGACACGGCGGCCCAATTGCTCAGGGACAGTGGTGTCACTGAAAAGGACCTTAAATCAGCGATCAGGGAACTCAGGAAAGGGAGCACGGTCACCAGTCAGACAGCAGAAGAGACCTATCAGGCCCTTGCCAAGTATGCCCGCAATCTGAACGAACTGGCCAGGCATGGCAAACTGGATCCTGTCATCGGAAGGGATGAAGAGATCCGGAGGATCCTGCAGATACTTTCCAGAAGGACGAAGAACAATCCCATCCTGATCGGTGAACCTGGTGTCGGCAAAACAGCGATCGCTGAAGGCCTGGCGCACCGGATCATCAATGGCGATGTCCCTGAGACACTTAAGTCCAAGCAGATCTTCTCACTGGATATGGGCGCATTGATCGCCGGTGCAAAATACAAGGGAGAATTTGAAGAAAGGCTGAAAAGTGTCATTAAAGAGGTCGCCGGTTCCGATGGTGAGATCGTGCTTTTTATTGACGAGATCCACACGCTGGTAGGTGCCGGTGCAAGCGAGGGAGCCATGGATGCGGCGAACATTCTGAAACCGGCCCTGGCCAGGGGAGAACTCCGTGCGATCGGGGCTACCACCTTAAAGGAATACCAGAAATACTTTGAGAAAGACAAAGCCCTCGAACGGCGGTTCCAGATCGTGATGGTGGGCGAGCCGGATACGATGGATACGATTTCCATCCTTCGCGGCCTGAAAGAACGCTACGAAACCCATCACCAGGTCAGGATCAGGGATGAAGCGATCATAGCCGCCGTAGAACTTTCACAGCGATATATCACCGACAGGTTCCTGCCCGACAAGGCCATTGACCTGATCGATGAGGCTGCCGCCAGGCTGCGGCTGGAGATCAATTCCCTGCCGGAAGACCTGGATGAGCTCGAACGCCGGATCAGACAACTGGAGATTGAACGCGAAGCCATCAAACGGGAGAATGATGAGCCCAAACTGCAGGTGCTGAACAAGGAGCTGGGCGAACTGACTGAAGAACGGACACGTCTGCAGGCACGGTGGAAAAATGAGAAGGAGGTTGTCGAAAAGATACAGCAGAACAAAAAGATGATCGAAGAGCTGAAGTTTGAGGCTGAGCAGGCCGAGCGTGAAGGAAACTATGGCAGGGTTGCCGAACTGCGCTACGGAAAGATCAAGGAAGCAGAAAGGGAACTGGATGCACTGGGCAAGAATCTGACAATGTTGCAGGGTGATTCACCCATGATCCGGGAAGAGGTTGTGGCTGAAGAGATCGCAGAGATCGTATCACGCTGGACGGGAATCCCTGTCAGCCGGATGCTGCAGAGTGAAAGGGATAAGCTGCTGAATCTGGAAGACGAGCTTCATAAACGTGTCATCGGCCAAAACCAGGCCATCCAGGCCATCGCTGATGCCATCCGGCGCAGCCGGGCAGGCCTGCAGGATCCCCGGCGACCCGTTGGGTCGTTCATCTTCCTGGGGACCACCGGCGTTGGAAAAACCGAACTGGCTAAAGCTCTTGCTGAGTTTCTGTTCAACGATGAGAATGCCATGGTCCGGATCGACATGTCGGAGTACCAGGAACGCCACACGGTGTCGAGACTGATCGGTGCGCCACCGGGCTACATTGGCTACGAAGAAGGCGGTCAGCTGACGGAAAAGGTCAGGAGAAAACCCTATTCGGTCGTGCTGCTCGATGAAATTGAAAAAGCACACCCCGATGTTTTCAATATCCTGCTGCAGGTGCTCGACGACGGGAGACTGACCGACAATAAGGGCCGGACAGCCGATTTCAGGAACACCATCATCATCATGACCTCCAACATCGGATCTCAACTCATCCAGGAACATTTTGAGGGAATGGGGAATACCCTGAATGAAAAAGTGTTCGAAGAAGCACGTGCGGAGGTCTTTGAGCTGTTGCGAATGACCATCCGGCCCGAATTCCTTAACAGGATCGATGAGATCATCATGTTCAAGCCCCTCACGCGGGACGAGATCAGGCAGATCGTGGTACTGCAGATCGCCAATATTAAGAAAACGCTGGAAAACAACGAGCTGCAGCTGGAAATATCGCCTGATGCCATCGAATTACTTGCCGGTAAAGGCTATGATCCCCAGTACGGTGCCCGGCCCCTCAAAAGGGTATTACAGAGGGACCTGCTAAACGAACTTTCAAAAATGATCCTGGCAGGAAAAGTCAGTAAGGACAGCGCCATTCAGGTTGGTGCAAAGGGAGGTGCCCTGGTCTTTGAGAATTGATTCCGGCCAGGATAAACCATATTCTTTTCTCATTGTAAAGAGCAAAAAGCAAAAAGCCAATATTAATTCAGATATTTGTTCTTTGATATTTGCTTTTTGATATTTGCTTTTTGATTTTATTAAAAACGTAATGAAAGGCACACAGATCCTATTCTGGGACTGGAACGGCACCCTGCTGGATGATGTGGAGGTCTGTGTCGCCTCGATGAACACGATGTTATCCAGGCGAAACAAACCTTTGCTCACCACGGAAGAGTACAGGGAGGTTTTCACTTTTCCCGTGATCGACTATTACCGGAAGATCGGGTGGGACCTGGAGGTGGAATCCTGGGACAGCGTGGCATTTGAATATATTGATCTTTACCTGAAAAACCTCCCGCAGGCGCCGCTGCACGCGGCTACCCTTTCAATACTGGAGTACTTTGCTGATAAGAATTACAGCCAGGTCATTCTCTCTGCGATGGAGCAGGATGCCCTGCTGGATTCCGTGAAGCAGAAAGGGATCAGTCATTTCTTCAAAAAAATTGCCGGACTGAACGATCACTATGCCTTCAGCAAGGCGGATATTGCCATCAAGGCCATGCAGCAGATGAACGCCAGCCCTTCCCGGGTGTGTTTGATCGGTGACACGCTACACGACCTTGAGGTATCGCGTCAGATGGGATGCGATTGCATCCTGGTGGCCGCAGGACATCAGAGCCTGCAAAGGCTGAGCGAAAAACACAGCCGGGTGATCAACGATCTGACTGAACTGAAAGGATTGCTTTAAAACAACCACGGGTACGTCCCCCCGATCAAGTCACGAACCTTAATTCCGGTGCAGGCACCGGAAAATCACCTACTCTTCCTGTTCAGCCTCAACATAGACCACCTCGCTGACCATATACCCGTTACGGTACTGTCGAATTTTCTGCAAACGGCCATCCTCCATAAAGTATTTCCACTCCCCTTCCCGCTTATCGTTGCTGTAAAGCCCGCTGACCATCAACCGGGTGTTGGGAAAGTACAGATGAAATTCTCCATTTCTCCTGTCATTTGTAAAAAAAGCGGTCAGCTTCCGGGTACCATCTGAATAAAACTGGTTCCACGGCCCCTCCTTTTGATCCCTGTTCCAGTAGAACTCTTCCGAGGTGTTACCGTTGGCGTAATAAGTCCTCCAGGTGCCCGAACGTAATCCTTTGTCATACTTTTCATCCGATATCAGCAAACCGTCTTGATCATAGTAGGTCCAAATACTGTCTTTTTTCGCTTCATGATAATTACCCTTTGCCATGACCTTCCCATTGGGATGATAGAGGACCACACGTTCCATCACACCGGGGATCACATGATTGGATAAAGCTTTTACCTGGCCTCCGGGGTAGTAATAGGTGAAGCTCCCCACCGGAAGATCGGCTTCAAACTGTCCGGTATAGAGCAGAATCCCCTCCGGATCTCTTTTTTCCCACCTTCCCTTTTTTTTGCCGGATGGATCCACCCTGTTGATACTATCCTGCCCAAAGGCGACTGCGCCTGGATGGACGATGATCAGGATCAGGAAATAAGGCAGCAGTAATCGTACGTTCTTCATCGGTGTTTCACTCAGCATCCTGAGATAACGAAAAAGGTTTCATTTTATTTAGGCAGGTCTGATTTTGCAATAACTTTGCAAATAAACAAATTTTCCGGCAGTCGATCCGGGATAAACAATTAATACTGTCCCTGTGGAGATCTATCCGTCGAAACTTCTTGAAGATGCCGTAAGGGAACTTTCCAGGCTTCCCGGGATCGGGAAAAGGACAGCGTTACGGCTGGCCCTGTTTCTGCTCAGGGAGGATGCCCAGGCATCGGAAGCGCTGGCAGGGGCCATCCTGCGGCTGCGCCAGCAAATCAGGTACTGCCAACAATGTTACAACATCTCTGATACGGATGTCTGTCCCATTTGTTCCAATCCGAAACGAAACCGGTCGATCCTCTGTGTTGTTGAAGATTCACGTGATGTTCTGGCCATCGAGAACACCGCACAATATACCGGGATCTACCACGTTCTGGGGGGCGTCATTTCACCGGTCGACGGCATTGGACCTCACGATCTGACCATTGATATGCTGGAACGAAAAGTTCAGGAGCAGGATATCGCAGAGGTCATCTTTGCCCTTCCTGCAACCATTGAGGGCGACACAACCAACTTCTACCTGTTCAAACGGCTGCAGGATTACAACATCAGGTTTTCCATCATCGCCAGGGGTGTTGCCATAGGTGACGATCTGGAATACACGGATGAGCTGACGCTGGGACGTTCGATCCTCAACCGGACGGCATATGAAGGACCGCTCCCCAGATGACACCATTCTGCTGAAGAATTCCCTGCTGAATGCCTGGTTCTGACCAGCGTGCATTACGTGTTTTCAACTTCTTCAAACAGGGCAAGCTGATTTTCAGTAACATAATATTCCCCCGGTACTCTTTTCGCAAAATTTTCCGTGTATTTCCGGATACACTTCTTGATCAGCTTCACTGGCGTTGTTTGACGCGCTTCACAATAATTCATCAGGGACCGTTTCTGCCGGGGGGACAACTTGATCTCAATGCTTTTAAACTTAACGCGCTTACGTTTTCGCATCCGTCAATCGTGTTGGTTCATCATTGCTTTGATTTGCGAACTTACGATGAAGTTCCGGATCAACCACAGGGTAATCCGGAAAACAATCCACAGAAGGCTGTTGATAACATCCTCCTTTCGGGTCAGGGATCAGAACCCGAAGATCTCCTGCAGTTTGCTGCGAAGCGCTGAGCCACGGAGTTCCCGCGCGATGATGCGTCCTTCGCGGTCGACAAGGACTGAAAACGGAATCGAACGAACGGCGTAGGACATGGCCAGCTTCGATTCCCACTTCTTCAGGTCGCTCACCTGCGTCCAGGTCAAAGAATCGTCCTGGATTGCCTTCAGCCAGGCGTCTCTTTTTTCATCCAGCGAAACACCAAATACTTCAAATCCACTTTCGTGGTATTTTCTGTACATGGCCACCACATTTGGATTTTCCCTGCGGCAGGGCCCGCACCAGGCTGCCCAGAAATCAACAAGAACGACCTTGCCCCTGAGGTCATACAGCGAGGCTGTATCTCCTTCGGGTGTGGGGGCAATGATGTCGGGCGCTATCAATCCGGGCCGGATGTACCGCCTGGAAGTCACCGCATAATGGAGTTCCCTGACATAGGCATTGCCCGGATACCGCTTGTACAATGAATCATCCAGCAGAGTGAATGTCTCAAAATAGTTATCCATTGACAGCCGGTTCGAATAAAACAAACAGGACGGAGAAGAGGGATTCGCTTCAAAAAAAGACTTTAAGTAGGCTTTGCCTGCACTGTCGGCCTGATTGTACTGTTGTTTGATTTGTACTTGCCGTTCCGTATCGGGGGGATCCATGGCCTTGGCACGATCGGCCTGTTTGTGCAGGGAATCCATCCTGGTTTCAAACTGCCGTACCCCCTGGCTGAGGGATTTCAATAGGGAACTGTGTGGCGATCCCTCTATGACCGGATTCCTGGCAATGGCACTGGCCTCACTGGTCACGCGGATGTTCTCCCCCGGCAGGATGACCAGGGTCAGGTAATTTCCCGGATCGAGTTTTAATTTGACAAATGCCAGTGACTTAACGTAAAATTTCAGAAAAAACTGACCCTTTTCATCAACCGATGTGCTGTCGATGATCTTGGGCTTCCGGTCAAAAGTTTCGACATAAATGGTTCGGTAAAGTGTGTCTATTTTCAGGCTGCCTGTGATCGTGATGTTCGGATCCTGGGCCAAAACAACATTGATTGTAAGGAAAAAACTAATCCAGGGAACTATTAATCTCCTCATTTATAATGCTTTGTAAATTAATAAACTTCTGCAGGCGAGCGGCAAATTTACAGTTTATTCTCATCCGGCTGCGTTTAATGAACAACTTAATAACAGGCCTGTTCACTTTCGGTTATTAAAATTTGTTTCGGTCTGCATCAACCCTGCGGGTTAAAATGTTAATTTTGGGAAATGGCAGAACAGATAAAAAATACGGACAGAGCACGGCTTAAAAATACCACCAGATCATCGGTAGCGCAGGCCGTTATTGACCAGGGCAAATTACCGCCCCAGGCGGTCGATCTCGAAGAAGCAGTCCTTGGAGCGCTGATGCTCGAGAAGGATGCCCTGGCAGCAGTGATCGACATCCTTAAACCGGAGATCTTCTACAAGGATGCGCACCATATGATCTTCAGCGCGATCCAGCGGCTTTTTTCACGGTCGGAACCCATTGATATCCTGACGGTTACCAATGAACTCAAGCAAAGCGGGCAACTGGAGATCATCGGAGGGCCGTATTACATTACACAACTTACCAACAGGGTGGCATCAGCTGCGAATATTGAGTACCATACACGCATCCTTCTTCAGAAATACATCCAGCGGTCCCTGATCGGCATTTCGACTGAAATCATTCACGATGCCTACGAAGACACGACCGATGTCTTTGATTTGCTCGATAAAGCTGAATCACATCTTTTCGACCTGAGCGAGCAAAATCTTCGCCGGAACTTTGCAGAAATGCATTCGCTGGTACATCAGGCTATCAATGAAATCCAGGCTGCGCGGCAGCATGCGGAAGGCATCAGTGGAGTCCCCTCGGGTTTCTCCGAACTGGACAGGGTGACATCAGGCTGGCAAAAATCAGATCTGATCATCCTTGCATCACGTCCAGGGATGGGCAAAACTGCATTCGCCCTTTCGATGGCGTGTAACGTGGCGGTTGGATTTAAGCGCCCGGTGGCCATATTCTCGATGGAAATGTCCTCGATCCAGCTGGTGACACGGTTGATATCCAGCGAGACTCAGTTACCGGTGGAGAAACTGCGGAAAGGGAGCCTTGAAAATTATGAATGGGAACAACTCAACGCCAAGATCGGAAACCTGATCGATGCCCCCCTGTACATTGACGACACGCCTGCCCTGTCCATCTTTGAACTTCGGGCGAAATGCCGGCGGTTGAAAGCCCAGCACGACATTCAGCTCATCATCCTGGATTACCTGCAGCTCATGTCAAGTCCTTCGGAAGGGCGGGGTAACCGCGAACAGGAGATCAGCAACATTTCCCGCTCGATGAAAAGTCTGGCCAAGGAGCTGAGCATACCCATCATTGCCCTGTCGCAGCTCAGCCGTGCCGTGGAAACAAGAGGCGGAACCAAACGGCCCATCCTGTCCGACCTGAGAGAATCAGGAGCCATTGAACAGGACGCTGACCTGGTGCTGTTCCTCTATCGGCCCGAATATTATAAGATCACCGAAGATGAACAGGGCAACTCCACCATTGGCCATGCAGAATTAAGCATTGCCAAACACCGTAACGGTGCACTAAAAGACATCAATCTCCGTTTTATTTCCAGATTCGCCAAGTTTACGGATGTAACCTCCGCTGAAACGGAAGTTGTACCATCAATGCCTGAACTGGGTTTCCGCCAGGCAGGAAGTGCGTACACGGTTCCCAGTAAAATGAACGATATGGAAGAAGATGAAGTAACCCCTTTCTAAAAGCTGATGAAACGACTGATCCTGTTGCTGATCCTCACCGTCCAGATGATCTCCTGCCAGGGTGCTTACCTGCTGATCCCCATGGACGAAACACAGAAAAATCATCTGAAAGCCTATGGCATTGCCTTCTGGGCCCTGGAACAGGACGTGGAGGTTGACTGGCTGTTGAATTTCAAAGGGGGTAGCTTCATGTGCAAATTTCACGAGTTAATTGAAAGCGAATGCATTATCAGGGGTGTAAGCTACCAGGTGATTGCCGATGCACAATCCACGGCCATCCTGATGGAAATTGCAGATCCCCAGGTAAATATGGATGTCGTTAAGCTTCAGAAAGCTCCGAAAGTCGCTGTCTATTCCCCAAAAAACAAACAGCCCTGGGACGATGCAGTAACCCTTGCCCTGACCTACGCTGAAATTCCCTATGACGTCGTCTATGATGAAGAAGTACTTAGCGGTGTTCTGCCCCTGTACGACTGGCTGCACCTGCACCACGAGGATTTCACAGGACAGTACGGCAAATTCTGGCGGACGTTCAAGGGAGTGGCCTGGTATGAGGAGGATGTGAGAATTACGGAAGAGATAGCCCGTGGACAGGGATTTGATAAAGTTTCACAATGCAAACTGGCCGTCGCTAAAAAAATCCGTGATTTTGTGGTGGGTGGAGGTTATCTGTTTGCCATGTGCTCGGCACCGGATAGTTTCGATGTGGCACTGGCTGCCGATGGCGTGGACATTTGCGATGTAATGTTCGACGGCGACCCGATGGACCCGGATGCACAGCAAAAGCTGAATTACGACAACTGTTTCGCATTCACCGGATTCATAATCAGCACCAACCCTTTTGAGTACGAAATTTCATCGATCGATGTAACCGATTCCAGGCGTGTACCGAAAAACAGCGACCTCTTCCTTTTATTCGAATTCTCCGCTAAATGGGATCCCGTGCCCACCATGCTCTGCCAGGATCACACCAAGATCATCCCGGCATTCATGGGCCAGTCAACTGCTTTTGACAAGCGCTTCCTGAAACCGCACGTACTGATCCTGGGAGAAAATAAATCACTAAATGAAGCACGCTACATTCACGGCGAATATGGAAAAGGAACCTGGACATTCCTGGGTGGGCACGATCCGGAAGATTACCAGCACCTGGTGGGTGACCCGCCCACCGACCTCAACCTTTACCCCAACTCACCGGGTTATCGCCTGATTCTCAACAATATTCTGTTTCCTGCAGCCAAAAAGAAAAAACTGAAAACATAACCTGACAGGAGTCCCTCTGTCAGAACTCCAGCCAGTCCATGCGATAAATGAACTCCGTGCGGTTAGACTCCCCGTCAACGACCGCAATGACGTAGTCATCACATTCCATCGGATTCACGTATCCAAAGTCGACCACTCCGTCTCCAACCTGTTCATTGATATTGTTCAACCTGACCCTGAAATCAAAGATGCCATCCCGGATGTAGCTACAGTCAGCGTCTTTGATCAGCTTATAACCCGCATCGACGACAGCGGTAAATTGCAGGCTGTCGTATTTCACAGTCAGACCCTCAAAAGAGCCGGCAGGCATGGTGATCTGATCACTGGATTCGGACCATAAGATCTGCTGATACCCGTCGAGGGTGACAGGATAGGCCGAGTCGGACTCATAGTCCCTGATGAGCGTGTTGTGGGGAACCTTGAAATCAAATAAGATCTTCCCGGAGGAGATGCCCATGTTCGTTATGGAACAGGTTCCTGCAGGGCTGTCGCGATGGATGATCAGATTTTCGTATCCATAGGTGGTGACGGAACCTTCCGACAGGTAAAGTGCACTGATGGTGCCAGTTATTTTTCCCGAAACGATGTCATCGGTACCGGTGCCGCCAAAGTCAATCACAAAGGTCTTTGGGTATGAATCCGGCGTGGCAGGATCAGCCGTGACGATTCCTCCCCGCAGCTGATATGAACCATCCGGATTGGACGAAAGGGAATCATTCAGTGATTTTGCCATCTGATCAACATAGAAAAACAAAGCGCTGCAGGTGACATAAGTCTGCATGAAATCTTCTGAAATGGGCCGGAAATCATAGATCACCGGATCTTCATCTTCGCAGCCGGAGAAGGAGATCGGTACCGTAAGCAGGAGGAACATCCATAACAAGAGGGAAGTGCGTATGTGCTCATTCTTCTTCATAGAGGCAGGGATCTTTGCGTTGGAACGTTAAAAAATTAAACGGATACGGATTTTTCTCATCAGGTTCATTTTCAAGTTTTTCCACCAGGATCCATTCCGAAAGATCAATTTCAGGGAAAAACGTATCGGCATCGAATGAATGTCTTATCAGGGTAATGTAGAGCCGGGTGGCAAACGGAAGAAACTGTCTGTAAACCGATCCTCCCCCGATGATGAAGTTTTCATTGTCATCATCCATTTTCTCAATGGCTTCCTGGATCGAATAAGCCATCTCGCAACCGGGAATTTGTTCGCTGCGGTCATCAGAGATGACGATATTGCGGCGGTTCTTCAGCGGGCGGAAAGGCAGCGATTCGAAGGTCTTTTTACCCATCACCACGGTGCGGCCAGTGGTGAGCTGCTTGAAACGTTTCAGATCCGCCGGCAGATGGCACAGGAGCTGATTATCCCTTCCAATGGCAAAATTCTGAGCGATCGCAACTATAATGGCAATTTCTTTCATAAGGTGCAGGTCAGCAGTCATTGGTCATGGCATTAAACGGAAATTTCGCCCCTGATGGCTGGATGGAAGAGGTAATTTTCCAGTTTGAAATCATCGTAGGTAAAGTCGAAAATATCATTGATTGCAGTATTGATCACCATTTGCGGAAGAGGAAACGGCGTTCTGGTTAGCTGAAGTTTAACCTGGTCCAGGTGATTGAGGTATATATGGGCATCCCCGAGGGTGTGGACGAATTCGCCGGCACGGAGCCCTGCCACCTGGGCGATCATCATGGTCAGCAATGAATAGGAGGCAATATTGAAAGGAACACCCAGAAAGATGTCACAGCTTCGCTGATACAGCTGACAGGATAACCTACCGTTGGCGACGTAGAACTGGAACAGAAGATGGCAGGGCGGCAGGGCCATCTGGTCAAGTGCGCCCACGTTCCAGGCACTAACGATGATCCTTCTGGAATCAGGGTTCATCCGGATGGCTTCAACTACCTGAGCGATCTGGTCGATGTACGTTCCATCCCCGGAAGGCCACGAACGCCACTGGTAACCGTAGACCGGCCCAAGCTCTCCGTTTTCATCTGCCCACTCATCCCAGATGGTCACCTTGTTGTCGTGCAGGTACTGAATGTTGGTGTCTCCTCTGAGAAACCATAATAATTCGTGGATGATGGAACGCAGGTGAAGTTTTTTGGTTGTCAGAACCGGGAAACCTTCTTCCAGATCAAAGCGCATCTGGTATCCAAAAACACTGATGGTGCCGGTGCCTGTCCGGTCCTTTTTCGGCACACCGTGTTTCATTACGTGGTCAAGAAGATCCAGGTATTGTTTCATCCATTTAACGCTTCTGCTGTTTATCCAATAATGCTCCCGATGATGGTTGCCGAGAACAGGGCTGCCAAGGTCCCTCCGACCAGTGCACGCATACCGAGCCGCGAAAGGTTCACCCGCTGGTTGGGAGCCAGAGCGCCGATGCCCCCGATCTGGATCCCGATTGAACTGAAATTGGCAAAACCACATAAGACATAGGTTGCAATGATGATTGATTTTTCCTCAAAAAAAGCCTGGGCGGCAACATATTCTTTCAGGGAAATGTATCCGATCATTTCATTGAGAATGGTCTTTTCTCCCAGCAACTGCGCCACCAGGGCGGTGTCTTCCTTGCAGACACCAATGGCCCAGGCGATGGGTGAAAGGGCATATCCAAGGATGAACTGCAGGCTGAAATGAGTGTAGCGACCATCGGTCATACTGGTGATGGCTGTATTCAGGGTTGTCCAGTCCCCGATTTTCATCAGGATGAAATTCACCATGGTGATCAGGGCAATGAAAACAATCAGCATTGCTGCAACATTCACGGCAAGTTTCAGTCCCTGGGTGGTTCCGTTGGCGATGGCTTCAAGGATGTTGGAGCCAATCTTTTCCCTGGTCACCTCTACGTGTTCCTGGATCGGCTCGGTTTGCGGAACAAGCAATTTTGCAGCGACCACTCCGGCGGGTGCGGCCATGACGGAAGCGCTGATCAGGTGTTTGGCAAACAGCATCTGGCTATGGGGATCGGAGCCGCCCAGCAGGCCAATGTAGATGGCCAGCACCCCGCCGGCAATGGTGGCCATCCCGCCAGTCATCACCAGCATGATCTCTGAGCGGTTCATCCTGCTCAGATACTCTTTGATCAGCAGTGGAGCTTCGGTCTGACCCAGGAATATGTTGCTGACACTTGAAAGACTTTCCGCCCCTGATATTTTCAACAATTTGGTGAGCGCCCACGCCAGCGCATATACTACCTTTTGTATGATCCCGTAATAGAATAAAATGCTGGTAATGGCACTGAAAAAGATGATCGTCGGTAAGATCTGGAACGCAAAGGTGATCAGTGAATCCTCCACCTTTCCGGTGACCATGGATTCAAAAAGAAAAGCGCTGCCGTCCTTTGAAAAATCAAGTATCTTGATGAAGATCCTGCCGATGAGTTCAAAAAAATACTGAACTGCCGGCACTTTCAGCACAAGGAAGGCAATGATGATCTGCGTGAGCAGACCCAATCCGACCACGCGCCAGGAAATGGCTCTCCGGTTAGTGCTGAGCAAATATCCGAGCCCGACCAGAATGACAAGTCCCAGCAAACCACGCAGTAGGGAAACCGCCTTCAGTCCCTTTGAATCCGATGGTTTTGCCTGATGGTGCACCGGCCCCGGAGCCGGCTGGACAACCGTGTCCTGCACCAGCATGGCGGTCGGCTCGCCAGGAGCTGCCGATGCAGACCATTGGCCGGTAAGAACTGATTTAATGGCATGAACTCTGCTCTCCGAAGCCAGCACTGAACTGCCTGACAACACTGCCAGAAAAACCAGCCACCATACGATCTTCCTCATCATGCGCAATGAATTAAGAAATTGTCGGATTACTCTTCAGGTGCAGCGCCTTTCTTTTTTTTCTTTCTGCGGTTAATTTCATCCCTGATAAGGGAGGCTTTTTCATATTCCTCGCCCTCAACAGCTTTTTCAAGCAGTTTCTGAAGTTCATTCAGCGAAAGGTCTTTGTGTTCGGAAAATGCAATGTCGTCGTTGTATTCCTGTTTTTCCCTTGACTTTTCCCCTTCCATTTCAATCCCGGCAGCCTGAAGGATCGTATCATAGGTATAGACCGGGCACCGGAAACGCAGTGAAAGTGCCACTGCATCCGAGGTTCGTGAATCGATCTCGAATCGCTCCCCCTCGTGCTCACAGATCAACAATGCATAAAAGACACCCTCATGAAATTTATTGATAATGACTTCTTTAATTTCTATGCTGAACTGTTTGGCGAAATTTCTGAAAAGATCGTGGGTCAGCGGACGGGATGGTTTCATTTTTTCAAGCTCCATGGCGATGGCCTGGGCTTCAAATCCACCAATGATAATGGGAAGCCTTCTTTTGCCACTCGCCTCTGCCAGAATCAGGACATAGGCCCCACTCTGTGACTGGCTGTAGGACATGCCAACGATCTTGAGCCGGATCTTCTCCATTTTATGACAGGCTTAATGCTGAATCCATGATTGGTCAGGTAAAAGTATTACTTTTTTCCAAAACTTCTCATATTGGACGGAATTTGAATTGATAATATACATAAAATATTGCATATCAATATATTAAAATAAATGTTCATCAAATTTTTTAAATAAAAAAAACTTTTTATTTTTGCTTTTCCTTCATCAAGAATACAAATTTAATCCTACACGCATGAAAAAATTAACGCTTCTGATGGCATTATCCATAATGCCGGTTTTTTTGTTTGCAAGTGAAGCCGATCTGCCTTTGCCTGATCTTAAGGAACTTTACCGTGAAGGATGGTCATTACTGAATTATGGATTCATTATCATCATCATTGGGATGCTTTTTGGTTTGTGGCAATATGTCACCATCCGGAGAATACGCGTCCATAAGTCCATGTCAGATGTATCCAACACCATTTGGGAAACCTGTAAGACTTACCTTTTTCAACAGGGTAAGTTCCTGGCGATTCTCTTCGGCATCATAGCGGTAATCATTCTTTATTATTTCATCGGGCTGTCGCATCTCTCCATACCCAAGACGATGCTGATCCTGTTCTGGACATTGATCGGGATCCTGGGATCGTACAGTGTGGCTTGGTTCGGCATCCGGATCAACACCCTGGCCAACAGCCGCACGTCGTTTGCTGCGCTGAAGAACAAGCCTTTCAATGTGATGTCCATACCGATGCAGTCAGGCATGAGCGTGGGTTTATTGCTGGTATGTGTCGAGCTGATCATGATGCTGATCATTCTGCTTTTTGTGCCTTTCTCGAGTGCGGGAGCCTGCTTTGTCGGATTTGCCATTGGCGAGTCGCTCGGAGCCAGCGCCCTGAGGGTAGCCGGCGGGATCTTTACAAAGATTGCCGACATCGGCGCCGATCTGATGAAGATCGTATTCAAGCTTCCGGAGGATGACCCACGCAATCCCGGTGTGATTGCCGACTGCACGGGTGACAATGCCGGCGACAGTGTCGGTCCCACGGCTGATGGTTTTGAAACTTACGGTGTTACGGGTGTCGCCCTGATCTCCTTCATCGTGCTGGCCATCAATTTCGGCACGCTTAGCATCTTCCCTGACCAGCAAGCAGCATTACGGTTCCAGAGCAACCTTATTGTTTGGATTTTCATGATGCGTATCTTGATGATCGTGACTTCTCTGGCAGCTTATTATCTCAACCTGGGTCTTGCGAAAGTCAGGTTTGGGAAGGCCGATAAATTCAACTTCGAAACCCCGCTCTCCAACCTGGTCTGGATCACTTCGATCCTTTCGATCATTGTGACCTATATCGTCAGCTATCTGCTGATCGGCGACATCACCATCGGAACCGCGGTGGTCACGTCGCTCTGGTGGAAGCTGGCCACCATCATCAGTTGCGGAACGCTGGCAGCAGCTCTGATCCCTGAGTTCACCAAGGCCTTTACCAGCACCAAATCAAGGCATGTGAAAGAAATTGTCACGGCATCAAGGGAAGGAGGAGCCTCCCTTACCATCCTGTCAGGTATGGTCGCGGGCAATTTCAGCGCCTTCTGGGAAGGCATGGTCATCGTCGGCCTGATGGTGGTCGCTTATCTTACGAGCACGCTTGGGCTGGATCAGTTCATGACGTATCCGACCATCTTTGCCTTCGGTCTTGTGGCCTTCGGCTTCCTTGGAATGGGGCCTGTCACCATAGCGGTGGACAGCTACGGACCTGTGACGGACAATGCACAATCGGTCTACGAGCTCTCGCAGATCGAAAACCGACCGGGCATCAAGGAAGAGATCAAAAAGGACTTCGGATTCGAGCCCAATTTTGAATCCGCCAAATATCACCTTGAGGTGAACGATTCGGCAGGGAACACCTTCAAGGCAACGGCAAAGCCGGTTCTTATCGGCACCGCTGTGATCGGCGCCACCACGATGGTCTTTTCCATCATCCTCCTGCTGGCCAAAAACGGCTTGCTGAACATTGAGCTGACCTCCGCCCAGGTCATCCTGGGATTCGTCACGGGAGGTGCTGTCATTTACTGGTTCTCCGGCGCATCCATGCAGGCTGTCACAACCGGTGCCTACCGCGCAGTGGAATTCATCAAGAAGAACATCAACCTGAACAAGAAGGAAGCCGACATCAACGACTCGAAGAACGTGGTCAAGATCTGTACGAAATATGCCCAGGCCGGCATGTGGAACATCTTCGCCGTCATTTTCTGCCTTACCCTGGCATTTGCCTTCATTGATCCCAACTTCTTCGTCGCCTACCTGATCTCCCTTGCCACCTTCGGCCTGTTCCAGGCGCTTTACATGGCCAATGCCGGAGGGGCATGGGATAATGCAAAAAAAATCGTCGAAGTCGACCTGAAAATGAAGAACACACCCCTGCACGAAGCCACTGTCATCGGCGATACCGTTGGAGATCCCTATAAGGATACTTCCTCTGTCGCCATGAACCCGATCATTAAATTCTCTACCCTGTTCGGGCTGCTGGCTGCTGAGATCTCCATCCAGATGATCCTTGGAGGATTCAAAACAGCATCCATCTGGATCGGCCTGATCTTCTTTATCATCGGTTTATTTTTTGTTTACCGGTCATTCTTCGGAATGAGGATCAAAAAACAGTAAAGTTATCCTGCTTATGAAAGAGGGTGTCTCAATGCAAGGCACCCTCTTTTTTATGCTTGTAGGTTCACAGCATAATCGTATTTTTGCATTGTTATTTCGCAAACAAAAGAGGGGGTATCCATTTTTTTAACCACCAAGGTGCACAAAGTACTTCACAAAGTTGCACTAAGTCGTTGATCTTCAAATAAAATGTCTTTGTGTACCATAGTGAAATCCTTTGTGTTCCTTTGTGGTTAAGCATCCATGATACACCCTCCTATAAATTTACAATATACATGATCACCAATAACTTTATTCTCCGTCACAATGGTCCGCGGCCGGAAGAGGTCCGGAAGATGCTGGATAAGATAGGCGTTTCATCCCTGGACGAACTAATTGATATCACCATCCCCAGGACGATTCGCCTGGAAAAACCGCTCAATCTGCCCAAAGGGATGAATGAGTACCAGTACCTCCGGCACCTGAAGGAGATCGCTTCCAGAAACAAGATTTACAAATCCTTCATCGGACTGGGGTATTACAATACCATCACCCCTGGTGTCATCCAGCGCAACATCCTGGAGAATCCGGGCTGGTACACATCCTATACCCCCTATCAGGCAGAGATATCGCAGGGCAGGCTCGAGGCGCTGCTGGTGTTCCAAACCATGGTTTCCGATATGACCGGTATGCCCATGTCGAACTGCTCACTCCTCGACGAAGGGACGGCCGCTGCCGAGGCGATGATCATGGCGTATAACGCGCGCTCAAGAGAGTCGGTAAAACGGGGAGCCAACCGGTTCTTCGTGTCGGAAGAAGTCTTCCAGCAGACCCTGGATGTGGTCACCGGCAGGGCGAAACCGCTGGGAATCGAGATTGTGAAAGGGGAGCACCAGGAGTTTGTGCCGGATGAAAGCTTTTTCGGAGCACTGGTCCAGTTCCCGGCTGAGAGAGGGAATGTGTATGACTATCGGTCCTTTGCTGAAAAAATTCACCAGGCGGGGGTCCTCCTCTGCGTGGCTGCCGACCTGATGAGTCTGGCGCTGCTCAAGCCGCCGGCCGAATGGGGAGCCGATATTGTGGTCGGATCTTCCCAGCGCTTCGGGATCCCGATGGGATACGGCGGTCCGCACGCTGCCTTCCTGGCCACCTCCGACGAGTATAAGCGCCACATGCCGGGCCGGATCATCGGAGTTTCGGTGGATGCCCAAGGGAACAGGGCGCTCCGGATGGCCCTGCAAACCCGCGAGCAACATATCAAACGCGAAAGGGCTACCTCCAACATCTGCACGGCCCAGGCCCTGCTGGCCACCATGGCTGGGATGTACGCCGTGTATCACGGTAAAGAGGGTATACATGAAATAGCACGACATATAAATATCCTGACAGGCGTCCTGGCACAGGAGGTTGTTAAATATGGTTACAGGCAATGCAACGAATCTTTCTTTGACACCCTGGAGGTCGAGATCCCGGCCGGCGTGAGCATGAATGCCATCTGCAGCCTTGCCCTTGAACAAAAAATGAACTTCAGGTATATCGATGAGCACAGACTGGGCATCAGTGTGGACGAAACCACCGAGCTGGCAGATATCAACCTGATACTGAATATCCTGGCGAAAGCAAACCACATTCCGTTCACCACTTTTATCTGCCATCCGAAGGAATGTGAAAAAATCCGTACCTATCCGGGGGACCTGGAAAGAAAAAGCGAATATCTGACCCATCCGGTTTTCAATTCCTATCATTCCGAAACAGAGTTGATGCGCTACCTGAAGATCCTTGAAAACAAGGATCTGGCCCTTAACCGGACCATGATTCCGCTGGGTTCCTGCACAATGAAGCTGAATGCGGCCGCCGAAATGTTCTTTATGAGCTGGCCCGAATTTGCCGAGATACACCCCTTCGTTCCGCTGGACCAGGCGCAAGGCTATACGCTGCTGATCAGCGAGATGAACAGGATCTTCTGTGAGATCACCGGTCTTGCGGCTATGTCGTTCCAGCCCAACTCCGGAGCTGCGGGCGAATACACGGGCATGATGGTGATCCAGGCGTATCACAGGGCGAATGGTCAGGGACACCGTAACGTGTGCCTTATCCCCTCCTCCGCTCACGGCACCAATCCAGCCAGTGCCCACATGGCCGGCATGGAGATCGTTGTTGTCAAATGCGACGAAATGGGAAACATCGACCTCACCGACCTGCGTGAAAAGGCAGTCGCCCATCGGGACAATCTGTCAGCGATCATGGTGACCTATCCCTCCACACACGGGGTTTTTGAAGAAGGAATCCTGGAGTTGGTGAAGATCGTTCACGAAAACGGAGGTCAGGTGTACATGGATGGCGCCAACATGAACGCCCAGGTCGGGCTCACCAGTCCGGGGCAGATCGGCGCCGACGTTTGCCATCTCAACCTGCACAAGACCTTTGCCATCCCGCACGGCGGCGGCGGTCCGGGAGCAGGTCCCATTGGGGTGGCCCGGCACCTGGCCGAATTTCTGCCATCCCATCCCCTTACGCCCACCGGAGGGAAAAATCCAATCCCTGCAGTCGCTTCTGCTCCCTATGGCAGTGCTTTCATCCTGCCGATCTCTTACGGATATGTGAAGCTGCTCGGAGCAGTAGGACTGGCAGAGGCCACAAAATATGCCATTCTGAATGCAAATTACCTGCTGGCCTGTTTGAAAGACCACTATAAGATCCTTTATACCGGTAAAAATGGCACCTGCGCGCATGAGATGATCCTCGACTGCAACGAGTTCCACCGGACGGCCGGAGTGGAGGTCATTTCCCTTGCCAAGCGGTTGATGGATTACGGATTCCACGCGCCAACCGTGGCATTCCCGGTTCACGGCACCCTGATGGTGGAGCCTACGGAAAGTGAGCCGCTTCGCGAGCTGGATCGTTTTGTGGCAGCGATGGTCGAAATCCGGAGAGAGATCCAGGAAATTGTCGACGGGAAAGCAGATCCGGCCAGCAACGTGCTCAAGAATGCACCGCATACAGCGGCGATGGTGATGAGCAGTCGCTGGGAGTATCCGTATTCCCGTGAGAAAGCCGTTACACCGGCACTGCTGGAAACGAAGTACTGGCCTCCCGTGACGCGGATAGATGATGCGTACGGCGACCGGAACCTGATGTGCACGTGCGAACTTTGATCTTACGTCCGCAGATACGATGCTCCATTAATATCAACGATACAACCCGTCATATAGTCATTCCCTTCAGAGGCAAGAAACGTGACCAGGCGGGCGATTTCTTCGGGTCGTGCCACGCGGTTCAGCGGGCTCTGTGCACGGATCTCATCTCCACGTGGAGGCATCAACCCGTCGGCAGCCATGTCGGTGTCGACCCAACCGGGTGCCACGGTAAAGACCAGCACATTGTGGGGCGCCAAAGCCTTCGCCATGGATTGTCCCAGCGCGTTGAGTCCCGCCTTGCTTGCTCCATATGCGAATGCCGTGGGCTCCCCGCGAAAGGCGCCCCGCGAGGAAATGTTAATGATCCGGCCACTCCCCTTCTCCAGCATGTGGTTGGCAACCAGAAAGGAAAGGTTGGCCACGCCGGTCAGGTTGGTGTCCATCGTCCGTTTCCAGGCCTGCTGCCAGGCATCATAAGTCATCCGCAGGAAGTCCACCTCCTCGTAAATGCCGGCATTGTTCACCAGGATATCTATTTTCCCAAGCTTTTCGATGGTCTGATCCACCATGCGCACCAGGTCCATGGGCCGGACCATATTACCCTGTACCAGGATATGGCTGGTACCCTTTAAAAGAGAAAGGGTCTCTTCTGCTTTGGAAAGGTTATGATTATAATGAAGGGCCACTTGTGCACCGGCGCCAGCCAGCGCCACGGTAATGGCCCTGCCGATGCCGCGGGAGGAGCCGGTGACTAAAGCTGCTTTCTGGGATAAATCAAGCTTCATGGGGTGGTTATTCGGGTTATTCGTGGTCATTCTTGGTCATGCGTGGTCATTCGTGGTCATTCGTTGTCATTCATCGTCATTCATTGTCATTTATTGCACATCCAGGGTTCTTAATTTACAGCATATGCCAATTGCAGTTTAATATTGGTCACACCTCCATTTAAGCCGGTTGTCACAATAAAAGCTGTGAAATCATCAAAAAACTTTCCTCTGAGAAATATCCATTGTGAATCCTTGTGCAGGTGTTTCACATGCTGGATATCGTCTTCATCAACAGGGTAAAGGACATTGAGAGCGGCCTCAAAAAGCAGTGCAGAGCTTTCGTCATGGAGTAAAAAGTCCTTTTTGATTACCGACATGAGGACCGGGCAATCAAGATCGATATGGATTGGTTCGATCATATTAACTGCTGAGCCGTTGACATTGATGTAATTATCGCTTCCACACGAAGAGGCTCCTGATCCGGTTTCAATAAAACTTACATCGATTTTATAAAACGTACCTGAAAATACCTTACTAACTGTACTCTGATCAACCTCTTCCCATTGGATATCAATATTGCTTTTTACGAATGATTCAATGAGTTTTTGACTGTCCGGATCAATTGTCTGGGCGAAAAGGTTAACGATAAACATGAAAGCGGTGAAGGAGCTAATGAGTTCTCTCATTTCGTTTTTAATTTTAGTGACAAGATGAAGATAATGGAATTTTGAGATCCAGGAGGCAAATGTAGTGGAAAAATGCATATCTCCACAGTCCGCTCCCTTCTATAACATACACACTGATAATTATTTATAATATGATCCGGAGAGATTAGACCATCGTAATTGTCAATTGTCGTCGCTCTTCGGTAAACCAGATATTTTCTGTAACTGCGCTATATCCTCCCTGTTTGAGAAATTATTGCCACTCACTTAATCCACGTTCAAATTTAATGTTATAAATCGCACCTTCCGACCAAATCACCTCCAATTCTTCTTTTTGAAACGGAAGATTTTCCATAGTGCCGACAACACCTTTTACCCGATCTTGAAGATTTTTGATTTGGGCATTTTGGTTGAATTGATTTATAAAACCGGGCCAGGTATCAATACCTATAATTTCACACGGTGTGTTTTCTCCTAACATTATTGATTGGCCGCCTGTTCCGCAACCAAATTGATTGGCCGCCTGTTCCGCAACCAATATCTGCAATTTTGGATTTTTCGTTAAGACCGTCTATAAAACTCAATGCTTTGAGCGTCATTTCAGGACTTCCTGGTCCTTGCCGTTCTGTGTTTGAAAAATAATCATGGATAATGTTCAACTCAAATTCGTAAATCGTATGTTTTTCGCTGCTCATAAAATGTCGTGGTTAAATTTCATTATTTGTCAATCCGCCGTGCTGTTATCCTGCTTGCCTCGAACGTTAGTGTAAATTCATCGATTGTACATCCAATTTGTCAGAAGATCCGAGAAATATACACCACAACCGACAAATAACGCGAAGCGTCCCGCAATCCGGCGGTATAAACTCCGCGCCGAGCAAATAACCATGAATAACGCGAGGCGCTTCAGCGCCGAGCAAATGACTATGAATGACCACTAATCACCTTCAATGACCCTCACTCCGGTGTTACTTGCCATCGTCTTGATCACCCCGAAGAACAGGGGATTATCCTTAAAGCCCTCTTCCAGGATATCAGCGATTGTGTCCATTTTTGAGCTTGGGCAAACGGCAAGGACAGAAGAGCCGCCGCCACTGACATTGAAACCAAACGCCCCCGCATCCAGTACTCTTTTTTTAATCTCCTGGTACCCTGGAATAGCGGCACTGCGGACAGGTTCGGCGATGTAATCGACACTGATGGCGCGGCCGAACTCTTCAATGTCGCGGGTGTGGATGGCGTGAATGACACGCGCGCAGCGCGCCATCTGCTCTTTCAGCTTCTCCTGCCCGATCTCGTAGGTGATGAATCCCCTGGTGGTACGCTGACTTTTACGTATGACAGCCAGCACGATCGGCATCTCACAGACGTCCAGTCTCAACACGTCGATCGGATTGTAGCTTTTTACCAGCACAAAGCCGCCCAGGATTCCGCCAGCAACATTATCCGCATGCGGCGATCCGCCGGAAGCGATCTCTCCCATACGGGCGATATCGATCATCTCGTTGGTGGTTAGCTTCAGGTCCAGTAACTCATTCAACCCATAAACGCAGGATGATGCTGAAGCGCCTGTCGTTCCAAGTCCGCCGCCGGAGATCATGTTCTTGTGCAGGACGATGTGCATCCCCTGCTGAATGTTTTTCCGTTTCAGCAATTCCAGTACGGCCAGGGTGGCCACGTTGTCCTGAATATTCAGGGGAATTTGCTGGTGATTGCCGGTAATGTCAAACGTCAGCTTTCCGGAATCATTCAAGGTGATCATTATCTCATCGTGTGGTTCCTTCAGTGTAAGGGCAAAGATATCATACCCCGGGCCCACGTTGGCACTGGTGGCAGGGGCAAACAATTTCACAGATCTCATATCAACCCCCTTTCTTTCAGTAGAGCTGCCAGAATAGTGGTTTTAGGTTCGCTCAGGGGTGTCAGCGGCGGGCGCAGGGTGCCGTCGATGACTCCCATTAACTCCAGGGCTTTTTTTGCACCCATGGGATTGGTCTCAAACCGGCAGGCTTCAAACAGGGGGTAATAGGAATTATGGAGCTCCCTTGCCTTTTGATGGTTCCCTTCCAGGGCGAAATGGATCATCTTTGCCATCACATCCGGAATCACATTACCTGAAACGGTAAAGCTTCCTGCACCGCCAAAAGCCACAAGCGGATAGGCAGTGGTATCCTTGCCGGTAAAGACCAGAAAATCATCGTTCCTGGTCAGATAAATGATCTTGGCCAGATGGTCGAGCTGTTTGTTGCCATCCTTGGTGGCGACAATATTGGGATGCTTGGCCAGCTGTGCGGTCATTTCAGGAGTCAGTTCCACTCCTGTGCGATTTTTTGAATTATGTAAAATAATAGGAATGGGAGAGGCATCTGCCAATTGCTCAAAGTATTTCATCAGCGCCGTAGCAGAGGGTAGTATGAGGAAAGGAGTGAAAGCAACCGCGTAATTTGCCCCGGTGTCGGCATACATCTTGGCCCGGTCAATGGATTCACGGGTACCTGCCAGGCAGATGTCCGGAAGGATCAGCTTTTTCCCATTAGCCTCCCCGACAATAATTTGCACCAGTCGCTTCACCTCGTCGTTCGTCATCAGTGAATTTTCCCCTGTGACTCCCAGGGGAGCGATCCCGTCAATTTCAGATTCCACCTGTCTGCGAACCAGGCGACGAAGAGCCGGCTCATCCAGAGAATAGTCCTTTTTAAATGGAGTGATCAGTAACGTATAGGCACCTTTTTTCATAAAATAGAATTATGTATGGTAAATAGATAAGAAAATATGTTCAGGAATCCCAATCAGGCCAGGTTGTATTTTTCCAAAACCGCAGGTGTTGGTTCTCCCTGTTCTGACCAGTTTCTCACCTTATAATATTTTCGGATCAGGTTAGTAAAGAACTCTTTCTCCACCTTCTTGCCCCGCATGAATCCGGCCAGCATTTCTTCCTGGAAGAAGCGTTCAGGCATCCGGTCATCGGTATATTTACGGCCATTCCGGATATTGTACCGCCGGGCCAGATGAGTAAGTTTTGCACCCAGTTCCCGGAGCGATTCCTCGGTATGGTCAAGGCCGGTGGCTGCATTCAGCAGCGGAGCGAGCCGGTTGAGTCCCAGAGGAAGAAAATCGCACACTACCAAACAGTTGCGTGCATTGATCTCATCCAGTCCTGAAGCAACCGATTCGGGAATATCGTCGATGGTGAAGTCAGGTCCCATTTCCTGCTCGGTCATCCAGAGACGTGTGTGGCTGGCGAAGTCGGCTACGGAAAGTACCACGCCCATCGTGAGGCAACCTTTAGGATTGACTCCCGACATTTCCATGCCATAAATATTGATGGCAAAATCGGAGCTGTTCTTCCCAATACGCCGGGCAGCAATGCGTGAACCATCGGAGAACAACTTACCAATACCACTTTTCATGGCCATCCGCAGGATCATTTCCCGCTGCGCTTCTGCATTACCCCATTCCAGTTTCAATCCATCCCAATCATCGATCAGTCCCTTTTCGTAGCATTCCATCGCGAACGACATCGTCACACCGGTACTGATCGTATCCAGACCCAGATCGTTGCAGAGTTCATTGGCCCAGGCGACATCCTTAATATTAAAAACAAGGCAGCCGGAACCCAGGAAAGCCGTTGTTTCATATTCAGGGCCCTCGATTTCGTGACCGTCCCACCGGGCAAACTTGGAGCACCGGATCGAGCAGCCGAAGCAGGCCGTATCTTTCCAGTTCAGGACCTCTCTGGCCGTTTCGGAACTGATTTCCTCAAACCGGTCGGAAACCACTTGCTGGAAATTTTTCACCGGGAGGAACTCGTATCCCTGTCCGCTGCGGATGCACTTCATGGTTCCCTTGACCCTCCTGAACTTCACACCGGCGTTATTCAGCACATCCTTTGTAGCGGCTTTGTTCAGTTCTTCAAACGCAGCAGGATCAGCATAGGTGATTGGTGTGTTACCGTCAGCCACGATTGCTTTCAGGTTCTTGGATCCCATTACAGCTCCTGCTCCTCCCCTACCATACTGCCTGTGTTTATCAACACTGATACAGGCCATCTTTGAGAGGTTCTCACCAGCCTGACCTATTGCTGCAACCCTTGGCTCAATCCCAGGATGACGCTTCTGCAACTCATCATTGGTGAAAAAAGCACCTTTCCCCCAGAGGTCGGAGGCATCAAGGATCTCTGCTTTTTCGTCTTTAATATACAGATAAACAGGTACTTGGGATATTCCCGTGATGACGACATAATCGAATCCCGCAGCTTTCAGGCGGGGTCCGAAGTAGCCACCGCAATGCGTATCCAGTATCGAACCTGTAAGAGGAGACCTGGTCACCAAGGCTGTCCTGGCGCTGGTCTGAACCTTGGTACCCGTGAAGGGACCATTGGAAAAGATCAGCGGATTCTCCGGCCCAAGCGGGTCCGGATTCGGGGCCAGTTTTTCCAGCAGGGCAAAGCCGACTCCCTTTCCCCCGACATAATCCCTGAACAGCTGACGATCCGAATCCCTGACTTCATACGTTTGACGGGTAAGATCGACGTAAAGACATTTATACGTATACGACATACGGATAGACTGAGTAAAAGGTTAATAGGCGGAATTGATTGTCAGCACATCGTTCAGGATGGCAAATCCCGTTTGCCATCTGCCGGCGCCGGGCCCCACCATGGTCACATCGCCCAGCAAATCGGTAGTGAACGTAAGGGCGTTGGTTGCACCCATCACACCTGCAAGCGGATGGGTCAGGTCGATCATTTCCGGAGCTACCGAGCCGGTCACCTTTCCATCCTTCTTTTCGACCGTACCGATGAGTTTCCAGCGCTTTGCGTGTTCTTTGGCTGTGCGGATATCCTGTGGTGTGATTCCTGTGATCCCCCTGCAGGGCACATCATCGATGGTAAGCTGGCCATCCAGGACTACGTTGGCCAAAATCGTCACCTTGCCCCGGGCATCATACCCTTCCACGTCACCGGTCGGATCGGCTTCGGCATAGCCCAGTTCCTGGGCTACTTTCAATACCTCTGCATAAGACATTCCCTTCTCCATCTCCGTCAGCATATAGTTGGTGGTTCCGTTCAGGATGCCCCTGATTTTGGTAATTTCACAACCTGCCAGCGGCCCGCCTGCCAGGTTCAGGATGGGAGTGCCTGCAACCACCGTCCCCTCGATCCTGAAATGCAATCCGTTTTTATAGGCCAGTTTCATCAGCTTGGCGTAATGCAGCGCCGCGGGTCCCTTGTTGCTGGTCACCACGTGCTTGCCCGCTTTCAGAGCCTCCTTGCAGTGCGTAAAGGCAGGTTCACCCGTCTTCAGATCGGTATAGGTGAGCTCACAGACAATGTCTGCTTTGCTCTTTTTAATGAGCGTAAGGGTGTCCCATTTGGTTGCATCCTTTGAGAATTGTTTCTTTGCTTTGGCTTCCTCAAGCAGGAGCGGGACATCAAGCCCTTTGGGATTGTAAACGTTGCCATAGGCCTTGTCGGCAATCCCGACGACATCCCATTTAAAACCATACTGCTTTTTCAGATATTCTTTTTTATTGAGGAGTATTTCACAGAACCCCTGGCCGACGGTCCCGAAACCGATGATGACGATGCGTTGTTTCATACTGTTTAAATTGTCAAGTTGTAAATTGTTAAATTGTTGGCCCCTCCCCATCTGGGGAGGGGCTGGGAAGAGGTAGGTTACCCCAGTTTTGCCGACGAAGCACCTCCTGCGGAGTATTCCGGGGAGGTAAAATGTACCTTTGTTCCGTCAAGAACGGAGAGGGCCTGGTCCAGGTCATCAATCACGTCGTCAGCGTGTTCTGCTCCGACACATAACCGGATGAGGTTTGCCGGGATATCGGCCAGCTTTCTTCCCTCTTCTCCCTGCTGGGAGTGGGTGGATATGGCAGGTATGGTGGCAACGGATTTGATCCTCCCCAAATCGGTAGCTCTCCAGATCCTTTCAAAGGCATCAAAAACGTCACGTGTGGCCTGAGCCCCTTCTTTCACACGGAAGGACATCAGGTGCCCGTAACGGTTTACTTTCTTGCCGTATAGCTCATCGTATTCCGAATCCACCAATACAAGGTATTTTTTGGCAATCTCATGCAGGGGATGGGACTCCAGCCCCAGGTAATCAACCTGTTCAATATGCTTATGTCCCTGCAGGAAACGGGAAACCTTCATGGTGTTTCGGCTCATCAGATCCATTTTTGAACGCAAGGTCCGGATGTCATTCAACGTCAGGATGCAGTTCATCGGCGACAAGTTCGGACCATTGTCGCGGTTGGGAAGCTGTTTGAGGTATCCGCAGAAATCTGCTTTCATTTCAGGATTATCGATCGTGGAAGTCAGGTTCTTTCGGGCGATGACCGCGCCGGAGACTCCGAATCCACTGGTTGTTAATGACTTGGTCGCCGACTGGATGACAATGTCGGCACCCCAGGTGAGGGGTCTTAACAGCGCGGGACTGGCAACCGTGGCATCCACGATCATCGGGATGCCGTGACTGTGAGCAAGCTCGGTCACTTTTTCCAGATCGAAGAATGCCTGTCCCGGATTGCTGGGCATTTCACCATACAGGAAGCGTGTATTTTTGTCGATCAGGGAAGCCCATTCGTTAATATCATTCGAATTGACCACCTTGCGCCATTCAATGTGCCTCTCCTTATCTTTACGGATCGAGAACTGTTGGAATGTACCGCCATAAACCTGACAGGTAGCCACAAAGTTGATCGGGGCATTGGGATGATGTGGATCCACCGATAAGAATTGCTCAACCGCGCACTGGATGGCTGCCATTCCTGAAGATGTGGCCACGCAGGTCGTTTCAATTTCCGCGCCATATCCTTCCAGTAAAGCCAGAACACCCTCCAGGTAAAACATACTTGGGTTGGCAATGCGGGAATAGCACCAGGTGGGAACCTCATATCCCAGCGCAAGTTCCATTTCATCCGCATCACGGTAAGCCTGTGAGGAGGACATGTAAATTGGTTCGATGATCGAACCCTGATTAAAATCCAATGCCTCCTGCATTGAATAAACACCGTGCACAGCAATCGTATCAAACCGGAGCTGCTTCATTCGCTTCTGATAGGCAGCATGCCACTGGCCTGACCGCCTGGCTGCATCCCTGTAATAATCTAATCCTTTGGAATTCATATGATAATGTTTAAATGGTAAGTGGATAACAAAGGTATAAAATTATTCCAATCAGCAAGTCAGTTTTCGTTTCATCTCCTGGGTGTATTTTCTTTCTTCACAGGGTAACCAATGACGGTGATTCCGTTTTAAGATCATGGATCAATTCTCACAGGTAACATTCAGTTTCATCCGAAAGAAGGAAAAAAATAGCTACTTTTGCATCTTCAAAAAAATCATGACTGTATGAACTATGATCTCATTGTCATTGGCAGCGGTCCGGGCGGATACGTTGCAGCCATCAGGGCATCCCAGCTGGGTCTGAAAACAGCTGTGGTTGAAAAAGCTGAACTGGGTGGCATATGCCTGAACTGGGGATGTATCCCAACGAAAGCCTTGCTAAAAAGCGCCCAGGTCTTCCAATATACGATGCATGCGGCCGACTATGGGATCCAACTCAAAGAAAAGCCTGAGGCCGATTTCCAGGCCATCATCAAACGCAGCCGGTCCGTGGCCGAGGGAATGAGCAAAGGCATTCAGTTTTTATTCAAAAAAAACAAGATTGACGTAATCGAAGGATTTGGTGTCATTCGCCCGGGGAAGAAGGTGGATGTCACCGATGAGTCGGGAAAAGTGACGACATACAAAGCACCGCACATCATCCTTGCCACGGGGGCCAGGTCAAGAGAGCTTCCAAACCTCATCATTGACGGTAAAAAGATCATCGGTTACCGCGAAGCCATGAATCTTCCGGAACAACCCAGATCAATGATCGTGGTTGGATCCGGTGCCATCGGCTCTGAATTTGCCTATTTCTACAATACCCTCGGAACAAAAGTGACGCTGGTTGAGTTATTGCCGGAGATTGTTCCACTGGAGGACTCGGAAGTGTCGAAACAGCTCGCACGCTCCTTTAATAAAGCAGGGATCAGCGTCTTGACCTCTTCATCCGTTGAATCCGTCGAGACCGATGGCAAGCAATGCAGGGCAACGGTGAAGACGCCCAAAGGGGAAGAGATCATCGGGGCCGACATTGTCCTGTTGGCCGCGGGAATCAAATCAAACCTGGAAGACATTGGCATTGAGGAGGTTGGGATTCAGGTGGAGAAAGACAAGATCAGGGTGGATGAGTTCTACCGCACGAATGTGGAAGGATACTATGCCATCGGCGACCTGGTTCCCGGACCGGCCCTGGCCCACGTTGCCTCTCACGAAGGGATCACCTGTGTGGAGAAGATCGCCGGGCGTCATCCGGAGCCAGTCGATTACAGGAACATTCCGGGATGCACCTATACCCATCCTGAGATCGCCTCGGTGGGGTATACCGAAAAAGCTGCAAAGGAAGCGGGGTATGAGATCAAGGTGGGCAAATTCCCTTTCACCGCCTCCGGGAAAGCCAGCGCATCAGGTGCCAAGGATGGATTTGTCAAGGTCATCTTTGATGCAAAATACGGAGAATGGCTGGGCGCTCACCTGATCGGTGAGAATGTGACGGAAATGATTGCTGAAGTGGTCGTGGCCCGCAAGCTGGAAACAACCGGGTACGAGATCCTGAAATCCGTTCACCCGCATCCCACCATGTCCGAAGCAATCATGGAGGCGGTGGCGGCAGCGTATGGGGAGGTTATACATATATGATATTCATTGTCAAACTGTTCAATTGTTAAATTGTCGACTGCCTGCTGGCAACGATCAACCGTCAACTGATCATTCATGCAAATAATTAAAGCTGACATACCCGATGTACTGATCATAAAGCCTGATTTCTACCGCGACAGCAGGGGCTACTTCTTTGAATCCTTCAACAAGGAAACCTTTGCCAGGAATGGATTGTTGATGGAGTTTGTTCAGGATAATGAAAGCAAGTCAAAAAAAGATGTGATCAGGGCACTGCATTTCCAGGTCCCTCCCTTTGAACAGGGAAAACTGGTACGGGTGGTCAGGGGTGCAGTACTTGACGTTGCAGTTGATCTCCGGAAAAATTCACCCTGGTACGGGAAATGTACCACAGTGGTGCTCACCTCACGGAACAAATGGATGTACTGGATCCCTCCCGGATTTGCACACGGATTCCTTGCCCTTAAGGATGGAACCGTGTTTTCCTACAAATGCACACAGGTATACAGCAAAGAACACGAAGGGTGCATCCGCTGGAACGATCCTGATCTGAACATACAATGGGGAACGTCCAATCCTTTGGTCTCCGGCCGGGACAATCAGGCTCCCTTCTTCAAGGATTTTGAAAGTCCTTTTTCATTTTGATGCATTCGGTAGCATCAGTACGCATAATTGAGAGGAAATGAGCAAGGAACCGACCAAGATACAGAAAAACACCCGCAAGGACTATCTGGAAATATTCGGTGCACGGGTTCATAACCTTCAAAACATTGATCTGCGCATTCCCCGCAACCAGCTGACGGTCGTCACCGGCTTGAGCGGCAGTGGAAAATCCTCACTGGCGTTTGATACCATCTACGCGGAAGGTCAGCGCAGGTATATGGAAACATTTTCGGCGTATGCCCGGCAATTCATCGGCAACTTTGAACGTCCGGATGTCGATGAGATCACCGGTCTCAGTCCGGTCATTGCCATCGAACAGAAGTCCACCAACAGGAATCCGAGGTCAACCGTTGGGACGATCACCGAGATCTATGATTTCCTCCGTTTACTCTATGCCCGTATCGGGGAAGCATATTCCCACGTTACGGGTGAAAAGATGGTCAGGTACACCCCCGACAAGATACTGGAGCTGATCCTTAAAAAATTCACCGGCAAGCATATCGCCGTATTGAGCCCGGTGGTCAAGGGACGTAAGGGGCACTACCGTGAACTCTTTGAACAGATCCGCAGGCAGGGATTCCTGAAAGTCCGCATCGATGGCACGCTGCAGGAAATTACGTTCGGAATGCAACTCGACCGTTACAGGATCCACGACATTGAAATCCTGATCGACCAGATCCAGGTGCAAGAGAACTCGGCCAGGCGCATACAGGATGCCTTGCAGCTTGCTGTGAAGCACAGCAAAGGCCTGATCCAGATCCTGGACCTGGAAACGAACGATCTTCAGTACTACAGTAAGCTTTTGATGTGCCCAACCTCCGGCATCTCCTATCCCGAACCCGAGCCCAATACGTTTTCTTTCAATTCGCCCTATGGTGCCTGTCCTCATTGCAGCGGACTGGGAACCATCTCGGAGATCGACATCCGGAAGATCATCCCGGATGATACAAAAAGCATCAAGAAGGGCGGGCTTGCACCGCTCGGGGAGTACAAGCAAAACTGGATCTTCCGCCAACTGGAAGCCATCGGCGAAAAATACGGCTTTGCGCTCGATACCCCGATCCGTGACATTTCCGAAAAAGCGGTCAATACCATCCTGTATGGTTCCGATGAAATGTTCAGGGTAAAAAATGAGTACCTGGGCATATCGTCAACTTATTCCCTGACATTCGACGGGATCGTCAATTTCATCCAGAACCAGGATACGGAAAACAGCTCACAAAGCCTGAAGAACTGGCTTAACGGATTTATGAACAAAGTGGATTGCCCGGAATGCAACGGAACCCGTTTGAAAAAGGAGTCGCTTTTCTTTCGCATCCACGGTAAAAACATCGCTGAGCTGGCCAATATGGACATCATTCAGCTTGATCAATGGTTCCAGCAGGTTCCGGAACACCTGGATCCAAGGCAGCAGACCATCGGTCATGAGCTGATCCGTGAGATCCGCTCCCGAATCCGCTTTTTGCTGGATGTCGGGCTCGACTACCTGACGCTGAACCGGGCGGCGAGAAGCCTTTCAGGTGGCGAGTCGCAACGTATCCGGCTTGCGACGCAAATAGGATCTCAACTGGTCGGCGTGCTCTATATCCTGGATGAACCAAGCATCGGGTTGCATCAACGGGATAACCAGCGTTTGATCCACTCGCTGAAAAAACTTCGGGATATCGGAAATTCCGTCATTGTGGTTGAACACGACAAGGATACGATCCTTTCCGCCGATTTTGTGGTGGATATCGGACCGGGAGCAGGCCGGCACGGGGGAAAAATCGTAGCAACGGGGACCCCTGAGGAAATGATGGGCTGTGATACGATCACCTGCCAGTATCTGAGCGGGAAAAAAGAGATCCGGATACCGGAGAAAAGAAGGGTGAAGAATGGTAAATACCTGGTTTTAAGCGGTGCAAGCGGACACAACCTGAAAAATATCACGCTGACGCTACCCCTGGGGAACCTGATCTGCATAACGGGAGTGTCGGGAAGCGGAAAATCCTCCCTGATCAACGAAACGCTCTACCCCATCCTGAGCAGGCATTTCTACCGTTCGAACATCAAACCCCTCCCCTATCAATCCATACAGGGACTGGAGCTGATCGACAAGGTCATCGAAATCAACCAGGCACCCATCGGAAGAACCCCCCGTTCCAATCCTGCAACCTATACCGGTGTTTTTGATGAGATACGCCACCTTTTCCATCAGCTGCCTGAATCCAGGGTCAGGGGTTATAAACCCGGAAGGTTTTCATTCAACGTGAAAGGGGGGCGCTGTGAGACCTGCAAGGGAGCCGGCGTGCGGATCATCGAAATGAACTTCCTGCCGGATGTCCAGGTCGTTTGTGAAACCTGCAATGGAAAACGGTACAACAGGGAAACCCTCGAGGTCAGGTACAAGGGTAAATCCATCTGCGATGTGCTCGACATGACCATCAGCCAGGCCGTGGAATTTTTTGAAAATATTCCATCCATCATTCAAAAGATAAAAACCCTGAACGATGTCGGCCTGGGTTACATAACGCTGGGACAGCAGTCTACAACCCTGTCGGGAGGAGAGGCACAAAGGGTCAAACTTGCTGCCGAACTTTCAAAAAAAGATTCGGGAAGCACACTGTATATTTTAGACGAGCCCACCACGGGACTTCATTTTGAAGATGTGAATGTGCTGATGAACGTCCTGAACAAGCTGACCGATAAGGGAAATACGGTCCTGATCATTGAGCACAACATGGAGGTGATCAAAATGGCGGATTACATCATTGATCTTGGGCCGGAAGGCGGTGAGCGGGGTGGCTATGTCATCGCCAAGGGAACGCCGGAGGAGCTGGTCCACCAGCCGGAAAGCTATACAGCGCAGTTTTTGAGGGAGTATCTGTGGGGAAGGCACAAAGGCATAGAGGCATAGAGGCATAGAGGCACAAAGGCACAGAGGCACAAAGGCACAGGGGCACAAAGTATTGATGAATAATAAATTACGAATAAAATTATTGGATTATGATAGTAGAGAATAATGGGATGGAGCTGGAGGAGCTGGGTGAGGAACAAAAGATCCGCATGGCTTTTGAGCCAAAAAGCTGGAATGAGGTCAAAACCCAGGACTCCTGGGCAGTTTTTAAGATCATGGCCGAGATGGTCGACGGATTTGAATCCCTGGCCAGAATCGGGCCGTGCGTCAGCATTTTCGGATCTGCCCGCGCCAAGCCTTCTGACAAGTACTACCGGCAGGCAGAAGAAATCGCCTATTTGCTTACAAAACAGGGTTACGGCATCATCACGGGAGGTGGTCCGGGCATTATGGAAGCTGCCAACAAGGGAGCACATTTCGCCGGAGGAAAATCAGTCGGTCTGAATATCGAACTACCCTTTGAACAGGTCCCCAACCAGTTCATTGACCCTGACAAGTTTCTGTCATTCAATCACTTCTTTGTCAGAAAAGTAATGTTTGTCAAATATGCCCAGGGCTATATCGTGATGCCCGGAGGCTTCGGCACCCTGGATGAGCTATTTGAAGCCGTCACCCTGATCCAGACCCACAAAATGGTTAAATTCCCCGTTGTGATGGTGGGAATCGAATACTGGAAAGGATTGATCGATTGGATCGAAAATAAGTTGCTCCTTGAAGGAAAGATCAATCCGGATGATATGAACCTGTTCAGGCTGGTGGATACAACCGAAGATGCCGTCAGGGAAATCGTGGATTTCTACCAGAAATACGCACTGAAACCCAACTTTTAAGGGTTGTCAGTGTTTGACGAACTTTCCAACCCCGAAAGCGCCCCTTTCATTCCTGGCAACCAGGACATAGACTCCCACGGGCAGGCTGTCAATTTTCACGGTTTGAATCCCCTTCGCATCTGCTTTGAAAATCCTGACCTCCCTTCCCAGAAGGTCTAAAACCTGAATCTGATAACGCTCGCCTGTGGCGGACCCGCCAAATTCGATGTTCAGGATATTTATGGCAGGATTGGGATAAAGCCTGATAGCGGTGGAATTTTTCTGAATCGCACCGGTACTGAGCGGAGGCGGAGTGACTCCTCTGTAAAGCGTAAGTCCCCCTGAATAATTACCTGCCATAAGGTCCGGAAATTCATCGTCATTGAAGTTCCAGACAGCCAACCCGGTGCGCGATCCTTCATCAATGAACAGATAGTGATCGGAAACCTGTGTGAAGTTACCGGAAATGCTCTCTTCAATGTCCTTGAAATAAAAGATGTGACCGAATTCGGAGCCAACAAACAATCTGTAGGCATCACCTGCTTCAAAAAAGCAGGGTGTGCTGAAACCATCCAATGACAGATTTGCATCGGTCACATCCACTCCCCCGAGTTGACTGGTTATCAGGGTAAAAACGGGAGATGCCTTTGTCCCTGAATTCCGGTAATAGCTGATCGTACCGTCACGTTTACCAATCACCAGGTCGGTCAAACCGTCCCTGTCGAGGTCGATCAACTGGGGGGTACTGAATGCTCCAACATCAATTCCCTGGTAATTCAGGACAGGTTCAGCAAAAGACGGCACCTGTCCCGGCCCGGCAAGGTTCTCCAGAAAAATGAGCGTTCCTTCACCGTTTCCGGCAATCAGGTCGATATCGTCATCATCATCCAGATCGGCCAGCGCCGGATAAGCACCCTGGATCATCAGGGATGATAAATCACCGAAATCCCTGTCTGTCAGGCTGAACGAGGGAAGACCGTTTGTTCCCGAATTCAGGAACAATGCCAGTTGTGAACGATAGACAAGGTAAAGGTAGCCAAGGCTGTAGTAGGTTGTATCGAGGTAACCAAAATTTCCAACGACCATATCCTGCAGGCCGTCCTGGTTCACATCACAGATGACCGGGTAGGCACCCGCACCCAGATCGATCATCTCTTCCTGAAGAAAATCATCCTGTGTAAAATGGAAAACAGGGGCATCATTCGATCCCAGGTTCCTGTAAAGCCAGACACTGTTGAGATTTTCAGTCCGGTCGAGGCCCGGATCAAAAGGAGACACCAGCAGATCCCGGACACCATCGTTATTGATATCAATATAAGCACAGACCGGCATTGACATCAGCTCTATTCTTTTTGTATTGAAAGGAAACAAGGTATCCTGACAGGTCATGTGGGCTGAATCGGGTGTACCTCCGTTGGTCAGCCCGATGACGGTTGCATAATCAATATCGCCCACCAGCAGGTCCTTATCCTGATCAGCATCCATGTCCAGTGCAAGCAGGGTGGATCCGGCATGACGGTCGGAGGTGTTATCCGGCAAACGGCCCTGACAGTCAATATTCAGTGTCAGGATGTTGGATAATTCATTCTCTTCAAAATGACCCCAGCATAATTCAGTCAGTCTGAAATCCAGGCTATCCGGGATCCCGTGCTTTTCGACCGAGAGGTTCCTGTGATAATTAAGGTATTTGCCCAGGGTAAAAAAATTCAGGATGTCCAGGTCGCCATCCGTGTCAATGTCTGAAAAGACAGGATAATCATCCGGCAAGGCAAACAGATTCACGTAGCCTGAGTAGTAATAGGAATAGAGCAGGGATTCCTCCAGGGCAAACGTAAGGGCTGTATCCGATACATTCTTATAGATCCTGATCCCGCCGGTGGTATAGGTGAACAGGTCATTTTTGCCATCCCTGTTGTAATCCACAAGGTTCATCCATTCCCTGATGCCGGGAAATCGTTCCTGATATTCAGGTGCATAAATATAACTGGTCTGATTCATTCTCCCCTGGTTAATAAACGGGAGGATCCTGTTTCCATGCCGGTCAAATACAACCAGATCAATGATCTCATCCAGATTGAGATCGATTTCGGTGAACTGACACGCATTGAGCCCTCCCAGCCAGGGTTGCCTGAACAACAGTTCATTGCTGTTTTTTACCGGAATTGAAAAATCCTTCCGAAAGCCAAAATCCTCCTTTTCCCTAACTATTTCCTGCCCCGTAGTCATCACGTCCTGGGCATGGGCCTTCCACGCCAGAAACAAAGTCAGGCAAAGCATCCCTGTCAAACTGACCAAAAAATATCTTTTCATAGGTCCGGTTTAAAACTCCTCCGCAACAAATATAATCAATATACCCCACAACTATGCGTAACAACAGATAACCATAAATAACAACAGATAACCACGAATAACCATAAATGACCATGAATGACTATAATTGATCCTCATTTCCAGCTGCAATCGCTCTTTTTTCACCGAATTTTCTTCTCATTATTTTATTGTTTAATTGCAAATGGTTTACTAATTTTGCAGGCTCAAAAAAATAACCTGTTTTTAATTAACCATTAATCAACGTCACATGCAGAACAGAGGTGCGATTGCGACTTTTGCTATCATTCTCGCCCTGGCAAGTTTGTTTCAGCTTTCTTTTACTTTCTTCACCAAATCAGTGGAAAAGAAAGCAAAAGCGTACGCAAAGAATGAGCAGGCAGCTACGATAGCCCAAAAACTGGCTAAAGGGGATATATTACGGGAAAGTTATTTCATGGATTCATTGTCAAAAGTCAGGGAAAGGCACTACCTGGATTCAATGGCCAACGAAACAGTTTATAACATACTTTTAAAAAAATACACCTATCAGGATTGCAAGGAGAGAGAGGTTAACCTGGGTCTGGACCTCAAGGGAGGGATGAACGTGATGATGGAAGTATCGGTCGTTGATATCATCAGGGGCTTATCCGGCAACAGCCAGGATCCAACGTTCCTTCAGGCCATGAGCCTGGCTCAACAGAAGCAGCGGAACAGTCAGCGGGATTTTGTGGACCTTTTTCAGGAATCGTTCGAAGAGGTTGATCCAAATGCAAGGCTGGCAGCCATTTTTGCTTATGAGTTCAAGAATCAGGGAATCACCACCACTTCCACCAACGATGAGGTCATCAAGGTGATCCGGGATGAAGCCGAACGGTATATTGACCAGTCCTACCAGATCCTTCGCACCCGTATCGACCGGTTTGGCGTCGCCCAGCCCAACATTCAGCGAATGGCGCAGCAGAGCCGTATCCTGATCGAACTTCCCGGCATCAAGGAACCTGAACGTATCCGTAAACTGCTTCAGGGAACGGCCAGTCTGGAATTCTGGGAAACTTACAGTTTTACCGAACTGGCACCTTATTTCACGGAAGCCAATCAGCGTTTAAGTGATATTACGCTGGCTGAATCAGGTGAAAAACCAGCAAGTGACACAACAGCTGCAGTGGATTCAACATCAGTTATCGCTGAAGGTCAACCTGATGCAACCATCCCGACCGACACCAGCCTGTTGGCACAGGACACCTCCTCACTGGAAGACCTGATCGCCTCGGATACCTCCAAAAAAATAACACCTGGCGAGGATCAATCACGTGATGAGTGGGCAGAAGAAAATCCGTTGTTCAATTACCTGTCTCCGGCTTTTTACCAGCAGGATGGAAAGATGTATGCCTCCGACGGGGCTGCCGTAGGTTACGCCGCCATCAAGGATACCGCTGTCGTCAACCAGATGCTCAAAAAGACGGAAGATCTTTTTCCAAGGGACCTGAAACTTGCCTGGTCAGCCAAGCCGGAAAGATGGCAGACGGGGGATATTTTGACGCTTTATTCCTTAAAGATCACCACCAGGGATGGTTCTGCCCCGCTTGGGGGTGATGCCATCACCAACGCGTACCAGGATTATGACCAGAATGGCCAGGTGGAAGTTTCCATGTCGATGGATGCCGAAGGCGGCCGTATATGGAAACGCCTCACGGGCGAAAACATCGGCAAACAGGTCGCCATCGTGCTGGATGATTACGTACGCTCAGCCCCCAATGTGAAATCAGAAATTCCGAACGGACAGTCTTCCATCTCCGGTGGTGGAATGGAAGTGGAAGAGGCCCAGGATATTGCCAATATCCTGAAAGCCGGTAAAATGCCGGCTCCCGCCCACATCGTCCAGGAAGAAGTGGTTGGACCCTCCCTGGGCCGCGAAGCGGTCCAATCGGGTGTCTACTCTTTTTTCATTGCCTTTTTGCTGGTACTGATCTATATGATCCTGTACTATAACAGAGCGGGACTTGTGGCTGACCTTGCGCTGATCACCAATATTTTCTTCATGTTCGGCATCCTTGCCTCCCTGGGTGCCACCCTGACCTTGCCCGGAATCGCCGGGATCGTATTGACCCTCGGGATGGCCGTTGATGCCAACGTTATCATTTACGAACGTATCCGTGAAGAAATCAGGGCCGGAAAGGGAATCCGGCTGGCTATCACCGACGGATACAAAAATGCCTACTCAGCGATCATCGACGGGAACGTAACCACGCTGATCACCGCGGTAATCCTGTACATTTTCGGTTCAGGTCCTGTCCAGGGTTTTGCTACCACGCTGATCATTGGTATCCTGTCATCCCTGTTCTCAGCCATCTTCATTTCGAGGATCATTTTCACCTGGATGCTCAACAAAAACAAAAAGATCACCTTTGCCAACCAATACACCCTGAATACCTTCACCAACCTTCATTTTGACTTTGTGGGTGCCCGCAAAATATTCTATGCCGTTTCAGGTATTGTTATCGCACTGGGAATCGTCTCACTGGTAACCAGAGGAATGGATTTTGGGGTTGATTTCTCCGGAGGAAGAACCTACGTGGTCAGGTTTGACCAGAATGTCAGAACTGACCAGGTGAGAGGTTCGCTGGAAAAAGTCCTTGGTTCGGCACCGGAAGTCAAAACTTTCGGACCGTCCAGCCAGGTAAAGATCACAACCGATTACCTGATTGATAATATCTCCACAACGGGTGACTCCCTAGTGGAAGCAAAGATCTTTGAGGGGGTGGCCGGTTTCTTCCAAAAGCCGATTGATTTTCAAGCATTTTCAGAAGATACGGATGATAAGATCGTCGGGAAGCTCAGTTCACAGATGGTCGGACCAACCATTGCAGATGACCTGAAGGTCAAGGCGGTCATGGCCGTGTTTTTTGCACTGATCGGCATCTTCATCTACATCGCCATCCGGTTCAAAAGATGGCAGTTCGGGCTGGGAGGCGTTGCCGCTCTTGCCCACGACGCATTCATCCTGATCGCACTTTATTCCATGTTCCATAATATTCTGCCCTTTGCAATGGAAGTTGACCAGGCATTCATCGCCGCCATTTTGACGATCATCGGGTACTCCATCAACGACACGGTCATCATTTATGACCGGGTACGCGAATACATCACGCTGTATCCAAAAAGGAACCTGAAAGACAACATGAACGGAGCCATCAACAGCACCATCGGCCGTACGATCAATACGGCAGGAACAACCCTTGTGGTGTTGCTTGCCATGTTCATCTTTGGCGGAGAATCGATCCGGGGATTCGTTTTTGCCCTTGGCGTCGGGATCATCGTTGGAACGTATTCATCTGTCTTTATCTCGGTCCCGGTCGCTCATGAACTGGCCAGCCTGAAACTTAAAAGGAAAAAAGTTCCCGAACTGAAAACAGCAAAAGCATAAATACAAAGCTTCCCATTGAAGCCCCGGAATTTGAACTTAAGATTATTCCGGGGCTTTTTTTATTACTTTTGTGCATTCAAGCCTGAAAATCGAAATGTTGCTTTTTTTGGATATCGGTGGAGGAGAGATCCTGCTGATCCTGGTGATCGTCTTCCTGTTGTTTGGGCCAAGCAAACTACCTGAAATGAGCCGCAAACTGGGAAAGACGATGAATGAACTGAAGAAGGCCTCCAATGATATCAGGAGAGAAATCCAGCAGGGAGCCGACGAGGTCACCAGGGATTTCAAGGAAGCAAAACAAAATATCGATCAGTCATCCCCGTTGGATGGATTGGAGAAGAAGAGCCAGGATTCGAAAAAATCCAACCCGGCAAAGGACGATAAACAGGTTCCTGATACGGATGCCTGAAGGATTGAACCGGAACATATTTTACATTGTTTATATGATTTTGAGGTGGTTTATCGTTAAACCAAATAATGATCAGCCTGAGGACAACGGGCTACAAGAAATCCCTGCGATGCGATTTTTTTTAAAGAAGATGAAAATCAGAGAACTCATATACCTGACCTTTCTTATTGGTATTTTCATATCTCCTGAGGCGTACGGTCAGAAAAAAAGGACGGAACTGGCTGATAAGGCCTATGCGGATCAGCAGTACTATGTGGCCATTGACCGGTATAAAAAGGCATATTCCAAGATCAAGAACAACAAAGCAGAAAAAGGCCGTGTGGCTTTTCAGATCGCCGAGTGCTACCGGCTGGTGAATGACAGGAAAAAGGCAGCTCCCGCCTATAAACGGGTCGTCAGGATGGACTATCAGCGTAAAGAGCCCCTGGTGCTGTTATATTATGCAGATGCATTAAAGGCTCTTGGTGAATACGAAGATGCCATCACCTATTATGATCAGTATGCGGAGCGTATTCCTGATGACCCCAGGGGAAGGGATGGGGCAGAGTCGTGCCGCCTGGCTGTGGAGTGGCTGGAACAGAGTTCAAAATATTCGGTGGAAAATCTGAAAAAGATCAATTCCAAAACTGATGATTTCTCGCCGACTTTTTCTGATAAATTCAACAGCTCCCTCATTTTTACCTCCACCCGGGACGGCGTGACGGGAAAGGGAATGGATGAATGGACCGGCCAGAATTTCAGTGATCTTTTTGCAGCGAAACTCGACCGGAAGGGAGCCTGGAGCACGCCGGTTTTGATCGAAAAAGAAAAAATCATCAACAGCGAAGCCAACGAAGGAGTCGCCACCTTTGACACGGATTTCAAGAATATGTATTTTACCCGCTGCGGCAACATGAAAGGTGAAAAAAAAGGCTGCCAGATCTTTAAGTCGAGCGCTTCGGGCAAATCCTTCGGCAATCCCCAGTTGATCGAGTTGTTCAGCGATACCTCCGTTACCGTTGGCCATCCGGCCCTGAGCGAAGACGAACTTCTGCTGATCTTTTCATCGGATAAGGAAGGCGGCTTTGGCGGTAAGGATCTCTGGATGGCCAAACGAAAGGATAAGGATGGAGAATTCAGTGTGCCCGTCAACCTGGGATCGGTTGTCAATACGGTCGGAGATGAGATGTTTCCGTTTCTGAGGCACGATACTATCCTTTATTTTGCTTCCGACCGCCACCTGGGCATGGGAGGGCTGGATCTTTTCAAATCCAGGCTGGTCAACGATGAGTGGTCGGCCCCCGTAAACCTGAGGCCTCCCATCAACTCCAACGGCGACGATTTCGGGATCATTTTCAGACCTGAGGAAGAAAGCGGATACTTCACTTCCAACCGCCCCGACGGCAGAGGAGGCGATGACCTGTACTCATTCATTGAACCACCCCTGGAATATACCCTCAAGGGCGTGGTGAAAGACGACCTGACACTGCTGTACATAGAAGGCGCCAAAGTGAAACTCATCGGTTCGAACGGCACCTCCATCGAAGCCAAAACGGACCCCAAGGGATATTATAATTTCGGCAAAACACAGATTGCTCCCAATACATCCTATGAAATCATCGTGGATAAGGATAACTATTTCACGGTCAGCGGAAAGATCACTACGGTCGGGGAAGAAGGCAGCAAGGACTTTGTCAGGGATTTCATGCTGGAGCCCATCCCTGCCGAACCCATTGTTCTTCCCGACATCCTGTATGAACTCGACAGGTGGGAACTGCTGCCCCAGTACCAGGATTCGCTGCAGGGGCTGATACAGACCCTTGATGAGAATCCGACGATCATCATCGAACTGGCATCCCATACGGATGCCCGCGCCTCGGAGGAATACAACGATATTCTTTCACAACGCCGGGCCGAGTCAGTCGTCAATTATCTGATCGAACGCGGGATAGATCCTGAACGGCTGGTTGCCAAAGGGTATGGTGAACGTGTACCCCGTACCTTGAAAAAGGATTTCAAAAAGGATAATTTCTTTTTCCCTGAAGGCACCACACTCACCGAAGCGTATATCGACTCTCTTAAGACGATGGAATATAAGGAAGCAGCACACCAGCTGAACAGGCGTACCGAATTCAGGGTCCTGAGCAAGGACTTCATCCCAAAAACAAAAATTGAGGATATCGCAACTTCTGCCCAGATCAATATCGTTACTGACCTGCAAAAGGAAGAGCGGATTGCCTTTACGCCGGGAAAGGGTGAAACGATCATGGCCCCGTGCATTGTCAATGACCATACGGTCACCTTCACGTATCTGAAAAGTGCGAGGGGATTCAGCATTTCAGCTAACCAAGCGCTGAGCCTGCTCAAATCAGGTGCGATCAGTAAAAATGACTTTGAAGGGGATCCGAATACCATTCTTGCCGAAGGAAACATTCTCGACAGGGCCGTTTTCAATATCAGGGAGATGCGCATTGGCAACAAAACGGTCAATGATTTGAAAATTACGGTCATCCAGGACCTGGAAATGCCTTTGTTGTTTGGTGAATTCATCCTTCAGCAGTTTGGAAAGTTCAGCATCAACAATGAAACCTCGGAGATTATCTTCGAATAATGTGCGGTCAGCGGTCAGCAGCCTGTCCTGAGGAGCGCAGTGACGAAGGATCAGCAGCCTGTCCTGAGGAGCGCAGTGACGAAGGATCAGCAGTCAGCAGTCAACAGTCTAACAATTTGACAATTTGACAATTTAATCAAACATGTCTGAATCTTCCCGCTATGACCGCCGTGGAGTTTCTTCATCCAAAGAAGATGTCCACGAAGCCATCCGCGAACTGGATAAGGGTCTTTTTGACAAGGCTTTCTGCAAGATCATTCCGGATATACTGGGCGGCGACGAGGCATTCTGCAACGTCCAGCATGCCGACGGGGCAGGAACGAAGTCCTCGCTGGCGTACCTGTACTGGAAAGAAACAGGTGACCTTTCCGTCTGGAAAGGAATTGCCCAGGACGCGATTGTGATGAACCTCGACGACCTGCTCTGCGTGGGTTGCACCGACCGGATCATCCTCTCTTCCACCATTGGCCGGAATAAGATGCTGGTACCGGGAGAAGTCATCAGTACCATCATCCAGGGAACGGATGAATTCCTGGAAAAGCTCAGACATTACGGAATCGGTATTTATCCGACAGGGGGTGAGACAGCCGATCTGGGTGACCTGGTCCGCACGGTCATTGTGGATGCCACGGCTACAGCCCGGATGCCTCGCAAGGACGTGATCACCAACCAGCACATCCAGGAAGGGGACGTCATCGTCGGACTGTCCTCTTCGGGCAAAGCGTCGTATGAAGATCGGTACAACAGTGGAATTGGAAGCAACGGGCTCACCTCCGCACGTCACGATCTGTTCCGGCGGGACTATGCAGAAAATTACCCGGAAAGTTATGATCACAACATTCCCCGAGACCTGGTTTATTCAGGGGCTTTGAGCCTGACCACCCCTTCACCAGTTGCCGGTATGGACATGGGCCAACTGCTCCTGTCCCCCACCCGCACTTACGCACCGGTCGTCAAAGAGATCCTGACCCGTTTCCGGAAAAACATTCACGGAATGATCCACTGCAGCGGTGGCGGACAGACCAAAATACTTCATTTCATTGACAACCTGCATATCGTCAAGGACAATCCTTTTCCGCCTCCTCCTTTGTTCCGCATCATCCAGGAGCAATCCGGAGTTTTGTGGCGTGAAATGTACCAGGTGTTCAATATGGGTCACCGGATGGAATTCTATGTTCCCGCCTGGCTTGCCGATGACATCATCCGTATCTCACTGTCATTCGGAGTGGATGCCCGGGTCATTGGCTGGTGCAGACCATCGGATTCCAACAAGCTAACGATTGTGACCCCTGATGGGGAATTTAGCTACTAGATAATCGGCAATCGCCAATCGGCAATCGGTAATCCAAATTGACAATCGACAATTGACAATTGACAATTGTGTACTGCCTACTGCCTGCTGCCTACCATTGAGTACAGCCTTCGGATCTCCTCCTCCCAGCGCTCCTCTTCAGGGGTTTCAAGTATAAGCGGCATATTATCGAAACGGGGATCATTCATGATCCGGCGGAAAACTTCCTCACCCAGGGTGCCCCCGTCGATCACCTCGTGGCGGTCAACCCGGCTGCCGTGCCCTTTTTTGGCATCGTTCAGGTGCATCCCTTTCAAATAATCAAATCCGACGATCTCATCGAATTTGCGAAAGGTAGCCTCATAACCTTCCGGGGTCTTGATGTCGTACCCCGCCGCATAGGCGTGGCATGTATCCAGGCATACACCCACGCGGCTTTTATCGTTCACCTGGTCAATAATCAACCTGAGATGCTCGAACTGATAGCCCACATTGGAGCCCTGCCCGGCCGTATTTTCAATGACGGCGATCACTCCCTTCGTTTTTTCCAGAGCCAGGTTCACCGATTCAGCGATGATCAGCAGACATTCCTCCTCACTGATCCGGCCCAGATGGCTGCCCGGGTGAAAATTCAGCCGGTCGAGGCCAAGCTGTTCACAACGTTGCATCTCGTCCAGAAAGGCATCCCTGGATTGCTTCAGTCCGGCCGCATCGGGATGCCCCAGATTGATCAGGTATCCGTCGTGGGGTAAGATCTGGAATGGCAGATAACCGAGTTGTTCACAGTTCTTTTTGAAATTTTCAATGTTCCCGGGAGTATAAGGCCTGGCAAACCATTGCCGCTGGTTTTTGGTGAACATCGCGAATGCCCTGGCCCCGATCAAATGGGCATTGACCGGTGCATTTTCCACTCCTCCCGACGTACTGATGTGTGCTCCTACGTATTTCATAATTGTAAATTGTCAATTGTCAATATTAAATTTAAATATCGTTACATCGTTATATCGTTATATCGTTACATCTTTATATGTCATCGGATGCGCTTCGGTGGTGAAGATGACCTGGTCGAAGTCGATCGTTTCTTCGGGTGCAAAGATCAGGTAGAGGTACTTGAGCGTTTCTCCGAAAAGAAAGCTTTCCATCCGGTCTCTTTTTTCTTTGGTGATCAGATTCCTGACGACGGTATACCCAATGCCGGTTCTGGCATGGGCCTGCAGATCGGAAAAGATCCTGCCGGCCATTTCAAGGTACTTCTCTTCTCCTGTACAATGATGCAGGTAATAGCACGATTCAATGATCTCAGGCCTCAGGTAATACATCTCTCCCCCGGGGATGATCTGCATATCCACCCTGCCGTACCAGAACCCTTTCTGATTCTCCGCGGCGCAGTGCCGGTTCACTGCCTGGATGTGGGTATCCCACATGATTTTACGATTTGGATCGCCAAACAGCAGCCAGCCTTTGTAAAGGTGTTCGTAGTAGGAGTCTATGCATGCTCCCACGTGGCTGCTGGTGTTTGTCCATTCGCCTGTTTCAACGTTGATGGTCTCCCCTACCGGCCCGATGGAGGATCTGTTGTTATTAAGCTCCGTGATGGCCCGCTTGGCCAGGTCATAGTAAAGGGGATTCTCCGTGCAGCGGCTCAGCACGCCAACTTCAAGGATCAATGTTCCGATCTCCGCCGGATTGGACACCTTTCCACTGATCCGGTCTGAATGAAGGTTGACGAACCGGTAGGGCATTCCGGTGGAAGATGAGAATACAGGGAGAAGCCTCTTGCCCAGATCTTCAGCCAGGTACAGCAGGCGCTCATCGCCCGTCATTTCGTAGGAGGCCAGCAATTCCCCCAGGCAACGGATATTGATCTCAAAAACGGAAACGTCAACATCCTTATCCCAGGATGCCTGTCGTACGATATATCCGACGAGCGAATCTGCTTCCTGTTTGAGCCCAGGCAGGATCATACCGTCCAGCGCATCGATGGGCGTGATCAGTAAACTTTCCCCATACCAGTTATGAGGCTGCCCTGAAACTGAAAGCACATCATCAAATCCCATGGCATGCGACTTATAGTCCTGCCATGAACGCAGGTATTCTTCCCTGACGCATTGCGCAAGGCTGTCCCTGCTGACCGACAGCGTACCGGATAGCTCCTGATGAGGCACGTTCCTGTTCATACATCCGGAGATAAGCACCAGAACAAAAAAGAAAACTGACTTTGACATTAAGGATCTATTGTCAAATTGTCAAATTATTAAATTGTCAGACTGCTGATCCTTCGTCACTACGCTCCTCAGGACAGGCTGCTGACTGGCAAATTCTCTCCCCCGCAAATATAACCCATCCAAATGAAATTTAATGTAATTTTGCAGCCACTTTGAAATGAGCTATGCTGGAAAAACTTGAAGCCCTACATACACGCTGGTTGCAGATTGCCGAGGAGATGAACCATCCGGATGTTCTATCCGACATGAAGCGTTATATCAAGCTGAACAAAGATTACAAAGACCTTCAGCCTGTCATTGACGCTTACAAGCGGTACAAAACCATCCTGAACAATATCATCAGCGTTAAAGATGTCCTGTATACTGAAAAGGATGAAGAGTTCAGGATCATGGCAAAAGAGGAGATGGAGGTTTTGAATGAACGGAAAGAAAAAATGGAGGAGGATATCCGGGTGCTGCTGATCCCGAAAGATCCGGAAGACAGCCGCAATGCCATCGTGGAAATCAGGGCGGGTACGGGTGGCGACGAAGCCAGCCTGTTCGCCGGAGATCTTTACCGGTTGTACACGAAGTATTGCGAAGACAAGGGGTGGAAAGTGGAAATGATTGATTACACCGAGGGAACGGTTGGTGGATTCAAGGAAGTTATTTTCAAGGTCCAGGGAGAAAATGTCTTTGGTCAACTGAAGTATGAGTCGGGTGTGCACCGGGTACAGCGGGTACCCGTCACCGAAGCCCAGGGCCGTATTCATACATCGGCTGCTACCGTGGCGATTTTACCGGAGGCGGAGGAATTTGACGTGGAAATCAATCCGGAAGATGTCCGTAAAGACACGTACTGTTCATCCGGACCGGGCGGACAATCCGTTAACACGACCTACTCAGCGGTACGGCTCACCCACATTCCAACGGGCATTGTAGTGACCTGCCAGGATCAGAAGTCCCAGATCAAGAACATGGAAAGGGCCATGGTAGTGCTCAGAAGCCGAATCTATGAACTGGAGTACGAGAAACGAATGGATGAGATCTCCACACGCCGTAAGACCATGGTCAGCACAGGGGACCGCTCCGCCAAGATCCGGACCTATAACTACCCGCAGGGACGGGTGACCGATCATCGGATCAATCTTACCCTTTATAACCTCCCTTCCATCCTGAACGGAAACATCCAGGAACTTCTTGACGCCCTGCAAGTTGCAGAAAACGCAGAGCGGATGAAAGAAGCTGTCAGCAGTGAATAACCAGATAATCCATGACCTATAAAGAACTCACCGGCCAGATCCTGAAAAGAAGATCCTTCTTATGCATTGGTCTTGATACGGATCCGGGAAGCATGCCGGTCCACCTGCTAAAAGCGGATGATCCTGTATTTGCCTTTAACAAGGCCATCATTGATGCCACGCACGACCTGGTTATCGCCTACAAGCCAAACCTGGCTTTTTATGAAAGCCAGGGTGCCCGGGGCTGGATCAGCTTTGAAAAAACCGTCCGTTACATTCGTGCAGCCGATCCCGGTGTTCTGGTCATTGCAGATGCCAAACGCGGGGACATTGGCAACACCTCAAAGCATTACGCCAAAGCTTTTTTCGAAACACTCGACTGCGATGCGGTGACCGTTGCCCCTTACATGGGGGAAGACAGCATCACTCCCTTTCTCTCCTACCCGGGTAAATGGATCATTATACTGGCCATCACTTCCAACAAAGGGGCCACTGATTTTCAGTTCTTTGCCAATTCAGAGCATAAAAAGCTTTTTGAGCAGGTGCTGGAACGGTCATCGTCCTGGGCGACGAAAGAAAATATGATGTTCGTTGCCGGTGCAACACGGGCAGAGATGCTGGCTGACATCCGCAGGATCGTTCCTGATCATTTTTTGCTGGTGCCCGGTGTTGGCGCCCAGGGGGGCAGCCTGGAAGAAGTGGTCCGGCATGGAATGAATGATAACTGCGGATTGATCGTTAATTCTTCACGGGGGATCATTTATGCATCCACCGGGGAAGACTTTGCCCTGAAAGCACGTGAAGCTGCCTCGGAAATTCAGCAGGAAATGGCACGGCTGCTTCCTTACGCTCCTTCCACCACTTCTGTCCAGCCATAGGGATCCGGTTCCTCGGCATACTGGATGGCCGTCAGCCTGCGGTATAATTTTTCCGACACACAACCAGACTTTCCGTCCTTGCAATACGTATAAACCTTTCCTGTTTCCCTGTCGTGGATCTTTCCAATGGGCGAAATGACAGCCGCTGTGCCACAGGCGCCCACCTCTTCGAATTCTTCCAGCTCTTCCACAGGAACGTGCCGCTGTTCAACCTTCATCCCCAGGTCCTTTGCCAGCTGGCGCAGGCACATGTTGGTGATGGAGGGAAGAATGGTGTGTGAATCAGGTGTCACATAGGTATTCCCTTTAATTCCAAAGAAATTGGCCGGACCGGCTTCGTCGATGTATTTATTTTCCTTGGAGTCCAGAAACAAAACGGAAGAGAATCCTTCTTTATGCGCCCGGTCAGCAGGCCGCAGACTGGCTGCATAGTTACCGCCGACTTTGATATGCCCTGTGCCCTGTGGAGCTGCCCGGTCATAATCCCTGACCAGCTGAATGGGTACGGGTTTAAATCCTTCCTTAAAATAGGGACCCACTGGTGTGGCAAAAATGATCAAGGTGTACTCCGTGGCAGGCTTCACCCCTACCTGAGGTCCGCTGCCAAAAAGAACCGGACGGAGGTACAGCGCAGCACCTGTGCCATAAGGTGGGATGTAATTTTTATTCATCCTGGTCACCGTAATGATGGCCTTGTGAAACAAATCCAGGGGCACCGGCGCCATCATGATCCCGTCGGCGGAACGCTGTAAACGTTTGCCATTTTCCTCCCATCGGAACAAACGGGCTTTCCCGTCAACACCCCGGAAGACTTTCATGCCCTCAAAGGCTCCCTGGCCATAGTGCAGGGTTGTTGCAGCCATGTGCAACATGACATATTCAGAGGAACTGATCTCAAGTTCCCCCCATTCACCATCACGGTAATAACACCGTACGTTGTAATCCGTCTTGAAATACCCAAACGGCAAACTACCCCAGTCAATGTTCATAAGTATTACGTTTTAATTCAACAGTATCGTGCCTCACAAAGTTAATAAAAAGGGAAATATCAACTGATGCAACTCGCTTTTTATGCCTATTTTTATCGGTTTTAAATAATTGTTTCCCCATGAATTGCTTGCTGGCCGTGGACCTTGGCGTGAGAACCGGATTTGCACTTTACAATTCGGAGGGACAGCTGTTGTGGTACCGGTCGCGAAATTACGGGAACAAACAACGGTTAAGAGGGGATATTCAGAATATGCTCAGCCAGATCCCTTCCCTTACACAGGTCATCCTGGAGGGAGGAGGCGACATCGCCCGGATCTGGATGAAAGAATGCCAGCGACGGGGGATCGGTTTCCGGCAGATCTATGCGGAAGAATGGCGGCAAGATCTTTTTAATCCGAAGGAGGTTCGGACTGGCGAACAGTCAAAACAGAGCGCCCTGAATTTAGCCAGAACGGTGATCAGCAAGTGTAACGGCCCAAAACCGACTTCGTTGGTCGACGATGCCGCCGAAGCAATACTCATCGGGTACTGGGGAACACATCTGAGGGGAAGTAATGATTTACGAACAAGGAATGTTGATTTTTGAATTTTGAAATGATTTCAGAAATCAGAGATCAGCATGCCTCTGTTCGTCATTCTTTTCTTCTTTTTGCCATTTTGTCAGCCCTCTCCCCATGGCATATCCTTTGTTCAGCAGTGGCTCCAATAATCTCTAAAATATAATGGCTATGGAAAAAGGCACCATACAGGTCAAAACCGAAAACATCTTTCCCATCATCAAAAAATTTCTTTACTCAGATCACGAAATTTTCCTCAGAGAGTTGATATCCAATGCAGTGGATGCCACATTGAAACTTAAAACCATTGCTTCCCTGGGTAAATACAAGGAGGAACTGGGTGATCTGACCATCGAGGTGGAAGTCGATGAAAAAGCAAGGACGATCACCGTAAAAGACCGGGGCATTGGCATGACCGCTGAAGAAGTGGACAAATACATCAATCAGATCGCTTTTTCGAGTGCCGAGGAATTTGTGAAGAAATTCAAGGGAAAGAGTGAGGATGAAGCCCGTTCCCTAATCGGACATTTCGGACTGGGGTTCTATTCGACATTCATGGTATCCGATAAGGTGGTCATAATGACCAAAACCTACAAAAAAGGAGGAGCCACCAAAGCTGTCAGATGGGAATGCGACGGATCCCCTGAATACACCTTGGAAGAAACTGAAAAGGATGACCGGGGTACCACCGTTACGCTCCACATTTCAAAGGATTCAGAAGAATTCCTGAACGAGTACCGCATCCTTGAACTTCTGAAAAAATACTGTAAGTTCCTGCCCATTCCCATCCGCTTCGGAACGGAAAAGACCTATGAGCCCGTGGAAGGAGAAAAAGATGAACACGGACACGCCAAGACCGTTGAGGTGGAGAAACCGCGGATCGTCAACAACATCAATCCGGCCTGGCGCCGCAAACCCGCTGATCTGAAGGACGAGGATTACCTGACTTTTTACAGGGAACTGTACCCTGCAACGTTTGAGGAGCCGCTGTTCAATATCCACCTGAATGTGGACTATCCCTTTAACCTGACAGGCATACTTTATTTTCCAAAAATATCCAATTACCTCGAAGTCAGAAAAGATAAGATCCAGCTTTACTGTAACCAGGTCTTTGTAACCGATTCGGTGGAAGGGATCGTTCCGGACTTCCTTGCCCTGCTGCACGGGGTCATTGATTCACCCGACATTCCGCTGAATGTCTCCAGAAGCTACCTGCAAAGCGATGCCAGTGTCAAAAAAATAAGCAACCATATCACCAAAAAAGTAGCTGACCGGCTGGAGGAGATCTTTAAAAACAACAGGGAAGAGTTCGAAAAAAAATGGGAAGACATCAAGCTCTTCATTGAATATGGAATGATCTCCGACGAAAAGTTCTACGAGCGGGCCAGCCATTTCACCCTGTTAAAAAATACGGAAGGTGCCTATTTCACCCTGGACGATTATGCCGCACATATCAAGGATACCCAGACCGATAAGGATAAAAAGCTCATTTACCTTTATGCATCCAACAGGAATGAACAGCATGGTTTTATCGAAAACGCAAGGGAGAGAGGCTATGATGTGCTGGTAATGGATGGCCCGCTGGATCCGCACTTCATCAATGCACTGGAAATGAAGCTTGAAAACAGTCATTTTGCCCGCGTTGACGCAGATGTGATCGACAAACTCATCAGGAAAGAGGAGGAAATGCCAGCCAAATTAAGCGATAAGGAAAAAGAAGAGGTTAAGGCGCTTTTTGAGAACATCCTGGATAAGGACAGGTTCATCATTCAAATGGAAAGCATGAGCGAAAAAGATTCTCCGGTAATCATCACCCAGCCCGAATTCATGCGCAGGATGAAAGACATGTCGAAACTTGGAGGCGGGATGCCCTTCATGAAAGACATGCCCGAAACCTTTAACTTTGTGATCAATGTCAACCATCCTGTCATAAGCAAATTGCTGGGCATAAAGGAACCCGGGGAACAAAATCAGCTGGCCAAACAATTAAAAGATCTTGCACTTCTATCACAACAAATGCTGACGGGTGAAGATTTAACTAATTTTGTAAAAAGAAGTGTGGAGATCATGCTGTAGATTGGCAGTTGATCCTATACACTTTAACAAATTGACAATTTAGCACTTTACAACGAATTAAAAACATCATCACCATGTCAAACAAGTACACCAAATGGGTGGTCATCGCGGTGATCCTGCTGCTGGTCCTTCTCTTTATCGGCTGGGCTACGGGGATTTACAATAATCTGGTGACCCTTGAAGAAAAAGTATCCGCACAGTGGGCCCAGGTCGAGAATGTTTACCAGCGAAGGGCTGACCTTATCCCCAACCTGGTCAATACCGTGAAAGGATATGCGGAACACGAGCAGGAAACCTTTACGAAAGTGATCGAGGCAAGGGCGAAAGCATCATCGATGACCATTGATCCAGAAAACCTTACACCGGAAGCGCTCCAGCAATTTGAACAGGCACAGGCTCAACTGAGCTCAGCACTGTCACGGTTGCTGGTAACGGTTGAACGATATCCCGATCTGAAAGCCAACCAGAATTTCCTTGAGCTCCAGGCACAGCTGGAAGGTACGGAGAACAGGATTACGGTAGAACGGCAGAAATTCAATGACACGGCCAGGGAGTACAACACCAGTATCCGAAGATTTCCGCGTAACATTGTGGCAGGCCTGTTCGGATTCGACAGGAAGCCCTATTTTGAAGCTAAACCAGGCGCCGATGAAGCACCCAAAGTGGAATTTTAATCATGAAGATTAAAGCATCTACTTTCTTCACACTCTTAGAAAAAGAAGACATCAAAATGGCCATCCGGCAGGCAGAGCTGGATACCTCCGGAGAGATCAGGGTTCACGTTGAAACCACTTGCACAGGTGATGTGATGGACCGTGCCGCCAAATTGTTCGAAAAACTGAACATGCACAAAACCCGGCTCCGCAACGGAGTTCTCATCTATCTGGCCATCCGCAACCGCAAGTTCGCCATCCTTGGCGATGTTGGCATCAACGGAGTCGTCCCGGAAAATTTCTGGGATGGCATTGAAGCGGATATGATCAGCCAGTTTCGTGAAAACAGGTTTGTTGAAGGGTTGATCCAGGCGATCGAAAAGGCAGGGTTTCAGATGAAGAAACATTTCCCTTACCTCAGCAGTGACATCAATGAGCTTCCGGATGAAATATCGTTCAATGATGAATAAGCCAGGAAGCCTGATGAGAACGTACGGGAATTCCAACAGGTTCGTGATCCTTGTCCTGTTTTGCCTGATGTTCGGACAGGTCACCGGGTTCGGACAGAGCATACCCGAGAGGCCTTACCCTCCTCGGCTGGTCAACGATTTAGCCGGTCTCCTCCCGGCGAATCAGATCGCTTATCTGGAGAATAAACTGGTCCGTTTCAACGACACTACCTCCACCCAGATTGCCATCGTCATCGTGAAGTCACTGGGAGGGTACGACAAGGCTGGTTATGCTTACGAGATAGGCGAAAAATGGGGAGTCGGACAAAAGGGATTCAACAACGGGATCGTTGTCTTACTGAAGCCCAAAACAGCTTCGGAGTCCGGGGAGGTCTTCATAGCTACAGGTTATGGACTGGAAGGTGCCATACCCGATGCGATAGCCGAACGTATCGTCAATAACGAAATGATCCCCGCTTTCGGGCAAAATGATTACTTCACCGGTCTTGAAAATGGAGTGAACATCCTGATGTCACTGGCATCCAAAGAGTTCACAGCCGATCAGTACCTAAAACAGACCGATACCTCTCCCTGGGCATTTGTGATCCCCTTGATCATCTTCATCATCGGGTTTGCCATCTTCAGCGGGAAAAGAGGCAACTATTACACTGAAGGCAAGAAATCCATCCCCTGGTGGACAGCCATCTGGATCCTGAACAGTATGGGTAAGGGTGGCAATAGCGGAAGCTGGGGCGACTTCAAAGGTGGCCGCGGAGGTTTCGGAGGCGGTGGCGGCTTTGGTGGTGGCGGAGGCTTTGGAGGCTTCGGCGGCGGAAGCTTCGGCGGCGGCGGCGCCGGCGGTTCGTGGTAGCAGTAGGCAGTAAGTAGTAGACGGTAGGCTTATGAAAAAATTTACCGGGAATATCTTTTCGATGCAGTTTGCAATGACCCTGATGCTGATCTTTGCACTGGCTATTGCCAGTGCGACATTCATCGAAAATGATTTTGGAACAGAAACAGCCAAAAAACTTGTATACAGTGCAACCTGGTTCGAGATCCTGCTGGCAGTTGCCGGAGCCGTCATGCTGGGCAACATCCTCACCAATAAGCTGATCCGGAAGAAAAAATACACCACCCTGATCTTCCACCTCGGCTTCACCGTTATTCTGCTGGGTGCAGCCGTCACACGGTTTACCGGCTATGAAGGGACCATGCACATCCGGGAAAACGAGAAGTCCAACGTGATCATCCTGGACCAAACCGGCAAGCAGATCACAATCCCCTTCTCGCTGGAGCTTCGCGATTTCCAGCTGGAACGGTACCCGGGTTCCCTGAGCCCCTCCTCCTTTGCCAGCGAAGTCACCCTGGTGGATGAACGGTACGGCATTAATGAGTCCAGGAGGATCTATATGAACAATGTGCTTAGTTACGGAGGATTTCGGTTTTATCAGTCGTCGTACGATAAGGACGAACTGGGCACCATCCTTTCGGTCAACCACGATTTTTGGGGAACGTTCCTGACCTATGTCGGTTATGCGCTGCTGATGGCCGGCCTGTTGATGAATCTGTTCAGCAAAAGAAGCCGTTTCAGGTTCCTGACAGGGGAATTAAGCCGGATCAGTATGGACCGCAAAAATGCAATACCCCTGGTCATCGCTTGTCTGTTCATCTTTTCTCAGGCTGCAGGACAAACAATCCCGGCGGGCCACCAACTGCCCCACGCTATTAAAATAATTGACAAGGACCACGCCAGGCTGTTTGGGGAACTGATGGTGCAGGATCACGGGGGCCGGATCAAGCCTGTCAATACCCTCTCATCGGAACTTCTCCGAAAAGTCAATAGAAAAGACAGGTTTCTGGGCCTGAACTCCGACCAGGTGTTGCTGGGAATGATCTCCGATCCGGAAACATGGCAGACAGTGCCGCTGATCAAGCTATCGGATGAATCCTTGAAAGTGATGCTGGGAACAAAGGGTAATTTCGCTTCCTACAATGACTTCATTGACCTGAACAGTGGCACCTATAAAATCGGCAGGTACGTGGATGCCGCCTACAGTAAAAAACCGGCAGCAAGAAATGCTTTCGATAAGGATATCATCAAGGTGGACGAAAGGATGAACATCTGTTACATGATCTATTCAGGTTCCGTCCTGAGAATTTTCCCCATGCCTGGTGACCCGGCCCATACCTGGCATCCGCCTGGCCCGGAGATTGAACAGATGCCCGACAGCTCCAATGCTGGCTTCGTAAATAACATCCTGATGCTTTACCTTATGGAGGTAAATGAGGCGATCGAAAATGGATCCTGGAAGATGGCAGACACGTCAGTCAACATGATCAGGATCTATCAGGAACGATACGGGAAAGACCTTTATCCATCCGAAATGAAAAAAAAGACGGAGATCTCCTATAACCGTCTGAATGTTTTCAAAAGACTCTTTCCTGCATACGCATTGCTGGGATTTGTATTCCTGGCGCTGCTTTTCGCAGAAATCCTTTCCGGAAAAAACATCGCTTTCTGGATAAAACGAACCATCCATATACTCGCCTGGATCTTGTTCATCATCCACACCCTCGGTCTGGCAGCCCGCTGGTACATTTCAGGGCACGCACCCTGGAGTAATGGTTACGAAACGATGATCTACATTGCCTGGGCGACAGTATTGTCGGGATTGCTTTTTAGCCGCAGATCGCATATTACACTGGCCATCACCACCATACTTGCTTCCCTGACGCTGATGGTCGGCAACATGGCATGGCTGGATCCTCAGATCACCAACCTGGTGCCCGTTCTGAAATCCTTCTGGCTCATCATCCACGTGGCGGTGATCACGGCCAGTTACAGTTTCCTGGGCATCGGGGCCCTGCTGGGATTCCTCTCGCTGGTGATGATCAGCTTCCGGACGGATAAAAACAAGAAGAAAATGAGCCTGACACTGACTGAGCTCACCACGATCAATGAGATCAACCTGACGATCGGGCTGGTTTTGCTCACCATTGGAACCTTTCTGGGCGCCGTATGGGCCAATGAATCCTGGGGCCGCTACTGGGGCTGGGATCCGAAAGAGACCTGGGCCCTGGTCACCGTGCTGGTTTATGCCTTCATAACGCATATGAGGATGATCCCTGGATTGAGGGGCACATTTGCGTTCAATTTTGCCGCTTTGATCGGGTTCAGCTCGGTGCTGATGACCTATTTCGGTGTCAACTATTACCTTTCGGGACTGCACTCCTACGCCAGCGGAGATCCGGTACCCATTCCCGCATTTGTTTACTACACGCTGGCCCTCATTGCCGTCGTATCATTCGTTGCATGGTGGCACGAACGGAAACTTGCTGCATCAGGGGATTAGCGGTCGGCGATCAGAGGTGAGCGATTTAAGGGACTTCAGGTTCCCGGGTCTGCAGGTCTGCAGGACTCAGTCATCCATTTGCTTTTCAACCCGGGTCACATTTTCGTCTTTCCCGGATTAACCAATAAAAACATCATGAAAACGATCAAAGTTGAAAAGGGGATCATTGAGGGGAAGGAGCGGCTGAAATTGTTCTTCCCGTATGACAAGGAGATAATAGAGCTGGGCAGGACCATTCCCGGGGCAAGGTGGGCACCGGGGGAGCGGTGCTGGCAGGATTTCTTGAATTTTATTCCGGCAAGGATCCGGTGGATATCACCGAAGCTGATATTCGTGAATACCTGTTATATCTAATAGAGGAGAAAGAGGTTTCGATGTCGTATCAGAATCAGGCGATCAATGCGATCAAGTTTTATTACGAGCAGGTATTGGGCAGGCCGGTAAAGACATATTATATTCAAAGGCCAAAAACGGGAAGAAAGCTGCCCAATGTACTGAGTGAACAGGAGGTACAAATGATCCTGAAACATACGGCGAACATAAAGCACAAAGCAATCCTATCGCTGATATATTCTGCCGGGTTACGGCGCGGTGAGTTGATCAATTTAAAACCGGCGGACATCGATTCGAAGCGGATGTACGTGAAGATCAGGGGAGGGAAAGGGGACAAGGACAGGTATAGTATTTTATCGGAGAAGGTTCTTGAACTGTTAAGGAAGTATTTCAGGGAATACAAGCCAAAGGAATGGTTATTTGAGGGTCAGTTCGGGGGGCAATACAGTGCCACTAGCATTCAGCACATACTCAAAGATGCTGTACATAGAGCAGGGATCAGGAAAAGGGTCACGGTTCATACGTTGCGGCATTGTTTTGCGACACATTTGCTGGAGCACGGGGTGGATTTGCGGTATATACAGGAGCTACTTGGTCATCAGAGTCCAAAGACGACGGAGATTTACACGCACATCACGCAGCGGGGGTTAGGAAAAATAAAAAGTCCGCTGGATAATCTGGACATTTAATTTCATATATTTGAGGGAATTAAGCGGTCAGGTAGCGGATAAACAGCATTTACTTAAACCAGGAAGCATTGATTCGTCAATACACAAAAAGTTATGATTTGGTATTATAACATCAATACCCAATACTTCCGAATAAAAGTCAATAAATGCAGTATTTCACCCGCCAGAGTATAAATAAAGGCCATACCTTTAGCGAAACGTTGTGGTGCATTTTAAAAGACCCAGAGTGAGCTTTTAAGAAGTTTTTAATTTCCCTGTTGAATTCTGAATAAAATTTTTCACGAATAGAAAAGATTACGTAAATTTGTATCCAAATGAATACAATATTATGAATGTATATAATTGAGAAAACTGACCAATTTGACAGATGGCTGAGAAAACTTAAGGATTTAAGAGCTAAAGCCAAAATATTGTTTCGCATTCAAAAGATTGAGAATGATGAACACTTTGGAGACTGCGAACCTGTTGGCAATGGAATTCGGGAATTAAAAATTGACTACGCTAATGGATATAGGGTATATTTTAAAGAATCAGACGGAAAAATCATTATCCTGCTTATTGGTGGAGATAAATCAACTCAGCAGAGAGACATTGAAAAGGCAAAAGAGATTTTAAAACGAATTAAAAAGTAGAGAAATGGAAACTTCAAAATTTGATATAGCTGACTATTTAGATAGTAACGAGATGATTGCAGAATATCTTAATGCTGTTCTAGCAGAAGGAAATGATTCCGATGTAATTATAGCAATCGGACATATTGCAAAATCAATGGGCATGACAAAAATTGCTCAAGAAACTGGATTAAGTAGACCTAGTTTATACAAAGCTTTATCGGATGGATCTAAACCTCAGTTTGAGACTATCATGAAAGTATTAAGAGCAATTGGCGGAAAGATACAAATAAACCCTATGACAACATAAAGAAAAACGCACCACAACATGCGGTAACCGTAATTGCATGGATTAGTGTAAATTTGGAGGCATGAGCATTTAATTGGCCGCGTTTTCGGTTGACAGTTTTCGTCTCCGAATTCCGGCAACTACGGTTACCGCTGCACGTTACCGGGCATTATCTTGAAATAAAATATTTGTAGTTTCCTATTAGGGATACTTTTATTACTTTTGTAAATATTTCTGTTTATGCAAAAGCGATTTTCCGTGGTCCTTTTAATACCGGCCAAGGATTTTATTTTCGGCCTAGATCTTAAAACACAGTCAAAAATTTATTTCGTACTTGATAAAGCATCATACGTTAATGACCCGAGTCTATTTAAAAAACTTCAGAATGAAATATGGGAATTCAGAATCCAAGTAAAGTCATTAAAAATCCGGTTACTTGCCTTTTGGGATAAAAGAAACGAAGAACAAACATTAGTGATATCCACTCACGGATTTATTAAAAAGTCCGAAAGAGTAAATAAAAATGAAATTGATAAAGCTGTAAATAACAAAAAACAATATTTTGAAAATCAATAACATGGAAAAGAATAAATTAGAAATATTCACCCTTGAACAGCTGAAAGATGAAACTTTAGGTAAAATTGGTACTCCACAAAGGGACAAATATGAAAATGAACTCAAACTGGAACTTCTTGGAGAAATGATTAAACAAATTAGAAAAGACAGAAATCTCACCCAGGAAGAACTTGGAAAATTAGTTGGAGTTCAAAAAGCACAAATCTCTAAACTTGAACGAAGCACAAAAAACGCAAGAATAGATACCATCATTAAGGTATTTAATGCGCTAAAGGCTAAGGTGAACTTTTCCGTGGAACTTTATGATGGAAAACTTGAAATGGTTTAATTAATAACGCCCGGTAACGAAGGCGCAGCGCCCAGCCCGGGAGAGATCCCTCGCTGCGCTCGGGATGACGGTTCCAGGCTGGAAAAAGGGTGAAGGCGGCGCGGCACAACATTGTTTTTTCAGATGAGTGCCGCGCCGCCTTTTTTCTTCAGTACCCTCCACGTCATCCCGAGCGAAGCGAGGGATCCGATTGCTATTTGATACAATAATCCTTAACTTTACACCTCAATCCCGGACCAGGGCGCTGCGCACAGCGTTACCGGGCACATTCAAAAATTTACAATATACCGGAAAATGGAATTTTGTACCTTTGTATAAACTGATTGGTTATGACTACACAGGATTTAAGAAAAGAAATCAGTCGAGTAATTCAAAAGGTACCTGATGACTTCCTTAATGAGATTCTATCTTATTTAAAGGAATTTGAAAAGAAGTCCAAAAAGGATTTTGAATCTGTTAGTCACCTTAGGAAGATTTTAAAAGAGGATCAGGACCTTTTAGAAAGACTTGCAAAATGATTCGAATAGAATTTGTCATCAATATTCATAAGATTCTGATTGAAAAATTTGGTGGAATCCATGGTATTAGAGACAAAAAGGCATTAGAATCTGCAATTTCAAGGCCGTTCATGACATTTGATCGGCAAGATCTTTATCCCTCCCCAATCGAAAAAGCGGCAGCCCTATTAGAGAGTGTAATTTCAAATCATCCATTTCTTGATGGAAATAAACGGATTGGGTACGTCCTTATGCGTTATTTTCTTATGGAGAATAATTTGGATGTGAAAGCAACTCAGACCGAGAAATATGAATTTGTCATAAGAATTGCTAAAGGTCAATTATCGCACGAGCAAATTCATCCGTGGTTATCAGAAAGGGTGATTAAAAAATAATTTGAACGGGCACTAACATGCCGCTAAAAACCAATGCTATTACACCAGGATCGCCGACTCGATCCCCACAAGCCACGCACTGGTTTTAGCGGCCAAACGTTGTATGATATTAAAAACTATGACTCTACTAATAAATAGAAAAATGAAAACAACAACATTCAAAGCACTATTAATAGTTGCAATTTCAGCAGCTTTATCAAGCTGTAACCAACAAGCACAAAAAGAAGTGGCCACCAATCCTGACAAAAGCAGTAATGCTATTGCAATTGCTGATGCTACTTTGCATGGCGATGAATTGATAAAAACCAATTTTGGTGATATTCAATTGAATCAAAGTTATATTGCTAAAGAATCTATCGCTAAACTGAATGATCAATTGAGTTTACAAAGAGCTATTGAAGTGTATCAATGGTCGCTTCCGGTAACGACTTTTCAAATGTGGTACAATGCGCATTCTGAAATATATGGCGGAGCAGATTTGGATTTTGTGGAATACAAATCATTTAATGAAAAAGTAGGTATACTTACTGCTAACGCTACCACTCCTTATGTGATCAGTTGGGCAGATCTTTCTAAAACGGGGCCTTTGGTTATTGATTATCCTGCTGGTGCTTCTGCCGGAGGAGTAGTGGATTTTTATCAACTTTCCTTGGGCGATTTAGGCTTAATGGGCGCTGATAAGGGAAAAGGCGGTAAATACCTTGTCCTTCCAAATGGATATGATACTTCAAAACTAAATACCAAAGGGTACACAGTTATCAATAGTACAACCAATAAAATAATGATTGGCACACGGTTTCTGTCCACTGATGAAGCGGAAATCAAAAAGATGAAAGAGAATTTTCTTGTTGGCAAATATGGAGAGATTTCAAAGCCAGCAAAATTCATTTCCAATACCGACAAACGTTTTGAGGGGATGCCATCCAGGGGTTTAAAATATTTTGAATTGGTGCATCAGTTTATTCAAAATGAGCCACAGAAGGAAGAAGATAAAATTTTCTATACCTACTTAAAATATCTGGGTATTGAAAATGGCCACCCCTTTAATCCTTCAGAAAAACTAAAAACGATTCTAACGGAAGGAGCCAATTTGGGCGAACTGATGTGTAAAGCTAACCAAATAGAACCGCGACATGATGAGCCATATTATGAAAATAGCAGTTGGTACAGAGAGTTAACTAATTTCCCGTTAACCAAAACCAGTAAGTCGAATTATTTTTTAGATGAGAGTAATCAGTACTATTATGAAGCTGTAACCGTAACTGCAGGCATGCAATCTAATACGCCAGGACCAGGTACGACAAGCTATTTAAGCACTAAGAAAGATAAAGACGGCAACTTCTTGCTTGGGTCAAATACATACAAAATCCATTTACCTGCAGGCATTCCTGCTTCTAATTTCTGGTCATTGACTTTATACAGCGAAAACACCCGCTGTTTTATCGACAATAAAAATGCAAAGGATAAACTAAGGGCTACTAGTGTCGATTCGAGAGATAAGAATCTGATTATAAACGCAGATGGCAGTGTGGATTTGTATATCGGTCCAAAAGCGCCCCAAGGCAAAGAAAGTAATTGGCTACAAACCAATGTAGGTGAAGGATGGTTTCCCTTATTCAGAACTTACGGCACCGAGCAAGCCTACTTTGATAAAATATGGAAGCCTGGGGAATTTGAATTGATGGAATAACATCATACAACATTTTGTATAAGTAATGGCAGGGAAAGTACTCAATCTCAAGGTTTGTAACCCGCTCAAACTGCGCAGCGGTTTGACAGGAAACTGCCACGCAATCTGCCACTACTCATACAATTTACCGTTGTGTTCAATTGTAAAAGAAACCAGATACACCTAAACATGAATATAAAAAGACTTGAAAGTGAACCTCCATTGGCGACATCAGAATGGGGCTGGAGATATCATCATATAGGAATACCCACTGATAAGGCTATTGAAGAAGAGAGCTATATTCCTCAATTTAAATTATATGTTTCCGGTTTTAATACAAGTCCATACGGGATTGAATGGATGCGGTTTGACAATGATAGTCCCATTCTTGATCTTATTAAAAGGGTTCCTCATATAGCCTTTGAAGTTGATGATCTGGATTTGGAGCTTTCCAGATTCAACTTCAATATTTTAACTCCACCTAATTCACCTGGTGAGGGGATAAGGGTTGCAATGATTGAACATAATGGAGCCCCGATTGAATTAATTGAATTTGAAAAGAAAATGAATAACAACTGAACACACCGCGTGTATAAGCCATTGCTGGTAGAGGGTTTGCGAGTGTTCGCTCACTTGGTTTCCTAGTGGTAACTAGACCACAAAGCGCTTTGGCGACGCAACGGCTCATATACGCTACCGTTGTGGCTTATGGGCGGGGATTTTAATTTTTTGCCTATCTTTGTAGAAATCCTCCTGCAAAATGACCACAATTGAACTTAAAAATAATTTCCATCATTTGATTGACAGCATTGACAATGAACACCTTCTTTTAAGGTTTTATGATCTTATGAAAAGTAGAACTATTTCAAAAGATGGCAAATTATGGTCCCGTCTTACAAATGAAGAACAAGAAGAATTGTTAATTGCATTCGAGGAGAGCGAAAAGGAAGAAAATCTGCTCAGTCTTGATGAAATGATGAAAAAGCATAAAAAATGGCTTTAGAAATCCTTTGGTCTAAGAGAGCGGACAGGAAATTTGATAAAATCCTGATATATCTTTCTGATGAATAGGGTAACAAAGTCACAATGTCCTTTGTTAAAAAAGTGTATGATTTCCTCGATATTCTGAGTGAATTTCCTGAAATTGGCACTTTAGAAAACAAAGAAAAAGGAATCAGAGGATTTGTAATCATCAAGCAAGTATGCATCTTTTACACTATTCGGGATAACCGGATTATTATTCTGAATTTCTTCGATAACAGGCAAAGTTCTTCGAAGAAACGGTTTTAATCCGCCCACAAGCCATAACCTAGCGCAACTGCCTGATTATTTCGGACAAAGTCGGCCACTTATTTCGGAGTAAACCAGGCCAGTGATTTCGGAGGAAAGTAGGCCACTATTTCAAAGGTCAAATGGGGTTATAAAAGTACTATTTTTTCTCAAGTGTTTTCTTTCTTAGCGATTCTCCTTTCAGTTCAAATCGGTGTGCAGAACCTGACAATCTGTCCATAATGGCATCGGCCTTATGCTAACATTCGCATAAGGCCGATTATCCTCACTTTTTTATTATGCGAAGTAATCAGATTGTATATGTTTTAATCCAACGACTTAGCTCTCTGAATTCCGCCAATTACTTCGCATAATATTTAACTTCATTTAGCAAGGTTTTT